>ERZ795053.219-NODE-219-length-72540-cov-9.873574_pt1 | contig 72540 bp, 59 predicted proteins | sample MGYA00375137_ERZ795053 | MGnify/ENA primary metagenome ERZ795053 (study PRJEB30182, sample SAMN05720284) | activated sludge metagenome | isolation source: Anaerobic digester | place: Hong Kong | collected 2014-12-17 ...
TTTGAGATTTCTTTCACCGTCGTGAATGTGGTCGTTGCATCCAGGATCTGGTATTGATTCGTTGGTACAGACAAAAACATGATAGCACTAGCTATCAGGCTAGCAATGAGCTTGACCATAGATTACTGATTTAAAAGATGAATTAAAAAGCGTCTAGTCGTGGAGGATGACCGTATCTATATAATCGCTATTTGTAAGCGGTTATTATTTAGGAGTAATAAATTAACTAATGTTAATGGGCTGGTATTCAGTAGGCAGTAATCAGTAGTCAGTTGTCTGAAATGCGTAATCTGAACCGTAAGGTCAGCAGATAACCGTTAGCTCAACCTTTAGCATTTCGCCTAGCGCCAAACCTCCTGAACCATGAAGTTCAGGTTCTTTTGCATCCGGTTATCTTCCCGAACTTCAAGTCTGAATCCGGATGCCGGGATGAGTGAGAGATCCATATACCGCGTTCCGGTGATCTGTTGCATGGCGTAGGAAATTTGGATCGAATCCGGCGATTGCGTTTCCCGGGGCCAGATGACGATCGATCGCACATAGGTCTTTTTGCTGGTAGCTTCATAGGAAAGCGGTTGGGTTCCGGTTTGCCGGAATTGATCCGCAAAGGATCGCTCGTTAAGCGCAAAAGACTCTAAAAATTTCAGGTCATCCCGAAATGCGGTACTGTCAATAGTTTTGGTTTCAGCCTCTTCGCCCGTATACTGAAGTGTTTTCGAAACGGAATTCGATTGATTCTTAAAGTAGATTGAATCCAGAATGGCCTTCAGATCCACTGGAATAGCAGACACGTTTGCGGTCGACTGGTTGGTGCATGAAACCAGGGTAATGAGCAGGGCAAACAGCAACAATCGATGGATCATGAACTTCCTTTAAGTTCCCGGATCAGGGAGTGGCCGGTCATCTCCGCTGGTTGTGAAATACCCATTAAATGCAGCAAAGTAGGAGATACATCGGCAAGAATTCCATCGGCTACTTCGTAATGGTGTCCGGGATAAATTACAATGCAAGGTACTGGATTCTTGGTATGTGCGGTATTTGGGGTGCCGTCGTCATTGATCATGTAGTCCGAATTGCCATGATCTGCAATAATGACCATCCGGTACCCTTTATCAATCGCTAAAGGGATCAACTTACTGAGACAGGTGTCAACCGTTTCGGCAGCTTTCATCGCGGCTGTGAATACCCCCGTATGGCCTACCATATCGGTATTGGCGAAGTTCAGACAGATAAAGTCCGGAGGGTCTGTGCTGATCCGGCTCATAATGGCATCTGTTACTTCAATGGCACTCATTTCGGGTTGCAAATCATAGGTTGCCACCTTTGGGCTGGGGATCAGGATACGGTCTTCACCAGGAAATTTTTCTTCACGTCCGCCGGAGAAAAAGAAAGATACGTGTGGATATTTTTCCGTTTCGGCGATACGTACCTGGGTTAATCCATGCGAGGAAACCACTTCACCCATAGTGTTGACCAGGTTATCGGATGTAAAAACCACCTGCAATCCTTTAAACGCTTTGTCGTATTCCGTCATGGTGACGTAGTCGAGATTAAGGGCTTTCATTTCCTGGTCCGGAAAGTCCTGCTGGGTCAGTACCTGGGTGATTTGTCTTGGGCGGTCCGTCCGGAAGTTAAAACACATGACCGTATCACCATCTTTAATCCGGGCTACGGGATGTCCCTCCATATCGGTGACAACGATTGGTTTTAGAAATTCATCAGTGATGCCTTCGTGATAACTGGATTCAACGGCAGCAATCGGATCAAGTGCTTTTTTGCCTTCCCCGTGTACCAGCAGGTCATACGCGAGCTTAACCCTTTCCCAGCGCTTGTCCCGATCCATGGCAAAATACCTTCCGATGACGGTTGCGATCTGAGCATGCTTGCCGTGTAAAAAGTTCTGCAGGTCCTTAAGGTATCCGACACCTGACTTGGGATCGGTATCCCTTCCATCCATAAAAGCATGAATAAAAACATTCTCGCATCCGGAGGACTCGGCCATTTCAATCAGCGCCTTCAGGTGATTGATGTGGGAATGCACCCCGCCATCCGATACCAGACCGATAAAGTGTACCGGCTTGCCGGCCTGAGCGGCCGAATGAAACGCATTTTTCAGTGTCGGGTTTTCAAATAGCGTCCGCTCCCGGATGGCTTTGTTGATACGGGCTAATTCCTGGTAAACGATACGACCGGCCCCGATGTTCAGATGGCCAACCTCACTATTGCCCATTTGCCCTTCCGGCAGACCGACATCTTCCCCGTAGGTGATCAGTTCACTATTCGGATAATCGCGGTAGAGGGCGTCCACAAAAGGAGTATTTGCCTGGGCAATTGCGCTTCTTGATGGATCTGGTCCGTGTCCCCAGCCATCTAATATGATTAAAAATCCTTTATTTGTCATGTTAACGGATTCAAAGCTTTGATCGCACAAAAGTCGGAAGAATGGCAATAAAAAATACCATGCTTAGGTTAATATCTTGTTATTATCTGCCGATTCGCATGGTATTTGACAACCAAGTTGTGACGAGCCCTTTAACGAACGTCAAAAGGTATATGATGCAGGATCGAATTTTCATCCGCATTCATTTGTTTACATTTTTAGTTGCTTTGCTTATACGTTATAGAACTACTTTGAAACTAAATGATTGCATATGAAAACCTTATTATTGAGTATTGTCGTCATCTCCTCCATGGCATTGGACCAAAACATGGAATCCATCTTTGAGGCGATGTCTTCGGGACAGGTGGATCAGCTCCTTACACAGATGGATGACCAGATCGAATTACATGTCCTCGATCACCAGACGATCTACGATAAATCTTTGGTTCGCAACCACTTACAGAAATTTTTTCAGGATCATAAACCGAAATCTTGTCAGCCCATACACAAAGGTGCTAACAAGTCGGATGAAACATCATTTACCATTGCCAAATTAACGACCGATGACGGTGAATACCGGGTATTCTTTTATTTCAAACAAAAAGGAGACAAATTTCTCATCCAGGAGATGCGAATAGATACCAATTAAAGCGGTTAAGCTCGTCCGGCCATCTGGTTAATCTCAACAGATTTCCGGGGCTTTCTCTCAGGAAGATCAAATAAAATAATGATTCAAAAGGGCGTCTGGTATACTGCCGGTGCCTTTTTCTATTTGAACCCGGAAATTGTACTCGGGGTAGCCCCGGGATATCAACCTTTTACAGGATAAAGGTCAATGATGGTCAAATGTATCCCGGTTATAGAAATAGCGTTTTTCCTGATCAGGCTCCTCTTCATAGCTATACCGCATCTCTTCATCGGGATCTTTAGCATGTCTGAATAAGAATGCGACCAGGATACCTACGACAGCACCATATAGGTGGCTTTCCCAGGAGATGCCTTCTTTCAAAGGGAGCACCCCCCAGATGAATCCGCTATACAAAATGGTCACGATAAGAGCGAGGACGATGGAGCGGATATTCCGCCGGAAAACACCTGACCAGAAGATAAAGGAGAGCAACCCGTAGACGACTCCACTGGCCCCGATATGATACACCGGGCGGGCAAACAACCAAACGGCTAAACCGGTACCCAGGTAGATTAAGACAAAGCTGATGAAAGCAATACGGCGATAAAAGACAGCCAGGATGAGGGTCAATACGAATAAAGGGACCGTGTTGGAAATCAGGTGACCCCAGCTTCCGTGAATCAGCGGTGCGAATACGATGCCCTTGAGACCGGATATGTGGTGCGGGTAAATACCCAATGCCCCTAATTGACCATTCAAGAGGTATTGAAAGCCCTGTATGATCCAGATGAGCACGACCAAAAGTACCGGCCATCGCAGCCGTTGGCCTGCTTGCTGCATAAAACTTTCTTCAGGTTCCGCGCCTTGGGTCATGGTTTAATTTTAAACGTTCCTTACAAAACTCCAGACCGGAAGCTTTTCATGCATGCTTTTTCGATGAAGAGCCTGATTAGACAGATGGATATTTCCTCCGGATCAACCGGATAAATGAGGTGGCCAGCTCGGATTTGTCCTCCTCGGCCCAGTGATTAGGCATGGCAACCTCACGGACCAGGTAAGCCTTGGCATCATTAAATTGGGTAAAAGAGTTCAGCCTCCGGATGGTATCGACAAATTTTGCGGAATCACCTCCAAACAATTCATTGATGATCAGAATGCGCTCATTGACCCCAAAAGCCCGGGAGAGATCCGAGATAGGAAGCTGTGACAACTTCTCGGACAAATCGGAAGCTTTATTCGCATCAAATAATCGCAGGATAGCCTGTGACGGATTTATTTGATGGGTATAACTGGGAGCAGGAACCTCAATCGGATCCGGATCAGGTGCGGGCATGACCGGATGAGCTGTAATTACCGGCTGATGGGCGGGCATGGCGCGTTCTGTAACTGGTGCAACCGGTTGCGGATCCACGGCAGCTGGCCTTCTGACTTCGGCGGGCACGACCCGTTCCTCCGTGTAATGTACACCATTGCTAGGTACATAGGATTCCTGTTTGGGCGGTTCAACGGGTCTCGCTACCGGCTCGCTGTAGTTTTGAGTTTCCTGGCGGGCAATCGGCTGGGCAATGTAATCCGGTTTTGCTGTTTTCGGTGGTGCTGTTTCCTGATGCGTCATCTGAGTGGGACTGTTGCGTTGATGCTGCACAGTTGGCATTTCATTCAGAAAAGATTCGTAAAGTTGGCGCAGGTAGCTGAGCATCAGATCACGCTCAAGTGGTGACAAGTCGTCCGTCATCCGGATGTTTTGCCACAATAGATTGATTTTATCCAGGCTGTTTTTAGCTTTCTCCCAATTCATATTTGTTATACTTACTTCTGGTTTGTAATTAGAATGAATTCTCAGGTTGGTTTCGTATAACTATTGATTGATAATTTCTTTTTTTGTTTCATCAATCAATTTATTCAGGATAACCGGGGCAGAAACCATGCCAAATATTATTAAAAAGTGTAATATAATTTAGCGCCTGATGTTTTTAGAGCCACATTTCAAGGGGCAGCGTAGCGGATGGATCGAGGTGATCTGCGGATCCATGTTTAGTGGAAAGACAGAAGAATTGATTCGTCGGTTGAAACGTGCCCAGTTTGCCCATCAGGAAGTGATGATCTACAAACCAAAGATCGATACCCGGTATCACGAACAGCGCATTGTATCTCACGATGAAAATGCGATCAGGTCGAATCCGATTTCAACTTCCCGTGAAATGCTGGACCAGGTTGACGGTATTGAGGTGGTCGGTATTGATGAAGCGCAATTTTTTGATCCGGAACTCCCAGATGTCTGCCAGCAACTTGCCAATCGTGGAGTACGGGTCATCGCGGCCGGTCTGGACATGGACTTCAGAGGCAAGCCTTTCGGGCCCATGCCCCATCTGTTGGCCATCGCCGAATACATCACCAAAGTCCATGCAATCTGTGTGCGTTGTGGAAACCTGGCGACGCACTCTTACCGGTTAACCAATGAAGCCGATACCGTGCTGGTTGGTGAAAAGGACAAGTACGAACCGCGCTGCAGGACGTGCTTTAACATGGGAAATATCCTGGACTTACGGTAATTTCCTTCATCGATCCTGTTAGTTACTGGAAAGGAAGATGAACCTTACAGCAGTTTTTAGAAGTACTGGTCAAGACAGCGCGTCAATTCCACTTAATGGACCCTATTTTTTGTTGATTAAATTAGTAATGCAAACAAGGAATTGATGGGAGATTTTTGGTTTTCCTCGGGCGCCTGTCGGCGAATATTAGTCACGTTGCTCATTATGGCGGTTCATTTCGTCGCTTGCAAAAAAACTGAAGATGGAAATAAAGCCGTTGGACCTGGACTCCTTTTTAAAGAATTGGCAAAGACCTGGGATGAAGCCATACCGTTAGGAAATGGCATGGTTGGTAATCTCATCTGGGAAAAAGATGGAAAGCTTCGGTTTTCATTGGATCGAGCCGATCTATGGGATCTAAGACCAATGGAAAACCTGGATTTCAGCAATTGGAAATTTAACGATGTCTATGCGCATTGGAAGAATGGAACCTATCAAGAAGTACAAGCGGTATTCGATGTACCTTATGATAAACTCCCGGCACCCTCTAAAATCCCTGCCGGAGCCCTTGAATTTACCATCGCTGAACTTGGAAAGGTAAAACGGGTACACTTAGAACTTGAGACGGCGACTTGTTTTGTCGAATGGGAAAATGGCGCCAGGTTGATTGCTTTTGTACATGCTCAGAAATCTTTAGGATGGTATAAATTTGAAAACCTGCCTGCTCAAGTCAACATCCAATTGATTGCTCCAGCGTACAATCGGGAAGGGAACGGGATAGCCAGCAGCCAGTCACCGAATGACTTGAATGAATTGGGTTATGAGCAAGGGCATATCTCTGAAACTGAACATTCAATTACCTACGATCAAAAGTGCTGGGGTGAAATGACTTATCAGATCCACACGGCCTGGGAAAATAATGGAGATGAACTGGTGGGCTGCTGGTCGGTAACTTCTTCGGATCCGGGATCTGAACGGGGACCCTCGGCTACCGAGATGGTCGCGGCGAATCAAGGGGCAGGTTTTGATTCGGCATACCAAACCCATTTGGAGTGGTGGAGTAATTTCTGGTCGCAGTCTGAAATCGAGATTCCGGATTCCCTGCTGCTTCATCAATATCGGATGGAAATGTACAAATTTGGTTCGACTGCCCGGCCTGATGCACCTCCTATTAGCTTGCAGGCAGTATGGACGGCCGACCATGGAAAGTTACCACCCTGGAAGGGCGATTTCCATCATGATCTGAATACGCAGTTGAGTTATTGGCCAGCTTATGCCGGCAATCAACTTCAGTTAGAGGAAGGATATTTGAACTGGTTATGGGATAATGTCCCGGTTTTCAAGAAATATACCAGGGACTATTTTGGCGTTAATGGATTAAATGTTCCGGGGGTTACCACGTTGAAAGGAGAACCAATGGGTGGCTGGATTCAATATTCAATGGGTCAAACGGTATCGGCCTGGCTAGCCCAACATTTTTACCTGCATTGGAAATTTTCGATGGACAGAGATTTTCTGGAAAAACGGGCTTATCCATGGCTCAAGGACGTTGCTCTATTTCTGGATAAGATATCCGTCAAAACTTCTGATGGGCACCGAAAATTGATCATCAGTTCCAGCCCGGAAATACATGACAATTCCGCTGAGGCATGGTTTGCAGAGACAACCAATTTTGACCTGGCCCTCATCCGATGGACTTATGAGAAGGCTGTTGAACTTGCCCTTGAGCTGGGCCATCAGCAGGAAGCGGACCATTGGTCTAAACTATTGTCCGAATGGCCGGAATTAGCTGTTGATGAAGAAACCGGATTAATGATAGCACCAGGCGCTCTATTCCAGGAATCACATCGTCATTTTTCTCATTTAATGGCTATCCATCCATTGGGATTATTAGACTTTGCCAAAGGTCCAAATGATCGAAATATTGTGATCAATTCGTTGAACAATCTGTCAAAGCAGGGCAGTGATAATTGGACGGGCTATTCATTTAGCTGGGAGGGGAATATGTACGCCAGGGCCCGTAATGGAGAGAAAGCAGCAGAAGCATTGCGGATTTTTGCAACCTGTTTTTGTTTGCCAAACTCATTTCATGTGAACGGGGATCAATGCCAGGCGGGGTACTCAAATTTTACGTATCGGCCATTTACATTAGAAGGTAATTTTGCCTTTGCGTCTGCAATCCAGGAAATGTTGATTCAAAGTCATTCGGGTGTTGTATCGCTTTTTCCAGCCTTACCGGCAGCTTGGAAAAATGCCAGTTTCAAAGATCTCAGGACCTACGGAGCTTTCCTCGTCTCTGCCCAATTAGCGCAAGGCCAGGTGGTCAGGGTTAAAGTTACTGCGAATGCAAACGGCTTATTTAAGCTCGAAAACCCCTTTTCAAATAAACAATTTAATAGCTCTAGGGACCTGTTGAAAAGCCAGGATACCCTATCCGTTCTTCTTGAGAAGGGCGAAGAGGTGGTCCTATGGCAATGATAATCCCAGGGAAGCATCTTGCTGATGCCTTGTGGCACTAGCATCAGCCACTGAATCATTTCATGTAACCTATGTTACAGACCAGACACTTTTCCTGCTGTACTTTTGTTACTGCATTATAAAATAAATCAATTAACATCATGGCAACGGTCAAACTAACAACTGAAAAATTTAAGACTGACATCTTCGACTACACCACGGAAAAGGAATGGAAATATAAAGGAGATAAGCCAGCCATCATCGATTTTTATGCAGACTGGTGCGGACCCTGTAAAATGGTGGCTCCTATCCTGGAACAACTTTCCAACGAACACCCGGAAATCATCATTTATAAAGTGGATACTGAAGTAGAGCAGGAGTTATCTATGGTCTTTCAGATCCGTAGTATCCCAAGCATCCTCTTCATTCCAATGGATAAAACTCCGATGATGCAAGCGGGGGCTCTGCCTAAAAATATCCTTGAGCAGATCATCACAAAAGAATTGCTTGCTCCGGCTGAGTAACCGGAAAGTGACGGAAGTTACAATCTAGCTGAGGTGATCAAGGTCCAAATGGCAATCCTGAATGGACCGGTCACAACAAATATTAAAACCGCAACAAGTTGCGGTTTTTTTGTTTTTGGACACCCACATTATTCAGTGATCACCGTTGCAGGATTCATGGAAGTTACGGTAAGGTTGATCCGGTCTTTTGGGGCGGTGAGTAAAGCTTTTTTTACTGGAAGACCTAAAAGAGGATATGTCATTCGTAACATATCTTGGTTATAGGCAGTACTTCTTGGGTGCTGAACTACTGAACTTACTGACGTTCTCCTTACCTTTGCGCTTTCTTAAAATCAACAGACCATTCTGAGCATGAAAAAGATCCAATCGGCCCTTATATCCGTGTATCATAAAGAGGGCCTAGACCAAATCATCAGCCAACTGCACAAACTGGGAGTCACCATTTATTCGACCGGAGGGACGCAGACCTACATAGAAAGCCTGGGAGTGCCTGTTAATACGGTGGAGGACCTGACCGGTTATCCATCCATCCTCGATGGCCGGGTAAAAACCCTTCACCCGAAAGTTTTTGGCGGGATCCTGGCACGGCGTGAGGAAAGCCACCTGAACCAGTTGAAAGAATACGACATTCCGGCTGTAGATCTGGTGATTGTGGATCTGTATCCATTTGAAGAAACCGTCCGCACGACGACCGATGAAAAAAAGATCATTGAAAAGATTGATATCGGCGGGATTGCCCTGATCCGGGCCGGAGCAAAGAACTTCCAGGATGTGATTATTGTCTCATCTCAACAGCAATATGCAATGCTAGCTCAATTACTAGCTGAAAAGGATGGCTATTCGGATATACAGGACAGGCGGGATTTTGCTACCGCAGCTTTCGCAGTTTCATCTCATTACGATACGATGATCCACCGGTATTTCGCCGGCGGTTCGGTGTGGGACAGTACGGTGCCTGCCTTCAAGGAGAGCATACCGGCAGCTATGGAAATGCGCTACGGTGAGAACCCGCACCAATCAGGGCGCTTTTTTGGTCCTTTGGATGAAATCCTGATCCAGTTGGGCGGTAAAGAAATTTCATTCAACAATATGGTTGATATTGATGCCGCTGTTGGTTTGATGGCAGAATTTAAGGATGCAGCCCCGACCGTTGCGGTTTTGAAACATACCAATCCCTGTGGATGTGCCCAGGCAGGGAGTGTCGAAGAAGCCTGGGACAAGGCATTAGCCGGCGATCCGGTATCTGCATTCGGAGGTATTATTATCTGCAATCAAAAAATTGATGTTGCTACCGCCGCCAAAATTGATGAATTGTTTTACGAAGTGTTGATAGCTCCCGACTTTACTCCGGAGGCCAAGGCGCTGTTGTTGAAAAAGAAAAAAAGGATCATTCTCCAGTTGAAAGCTTATCCTTCCACCAAATACCAGTATAAGAGCATCTTAAATGGGGTGATCGTACAGGAGACGGACCGGAAAAGGGAATCGGAAGCGGAATTGACCTGGGGTACCAAACGGATGGGCGATAGCAGGGAGACGGATGATCTTTTATTCGCCGTACGTTGTGTGAAACATTTAAAATCGAATGCCATCAGCCTCGTCAAGGACCGTCAATTGGTAGGTATGGGTTGTGGACAGACTTCGCGGGTAGATGCACTGAATCAGGCCATCCTTAAAGCCCGGCATTACGGATTGTCTTTAAAAGGTGCCGTGATGGCTTCGGATGCATTTTTTCCTTTCCCGGACTGTGTCGAAATAGCGGATGAAGCCGGAATTACCGCCGTAATTCAACCCGGTGGTTCCATTAAGGACCAGGAGAGCATTGATTATTGCGATCAGCATGGTATGGCCATGGCGATCACCGGAATCCGCCATTTCAGGCATTAATGGTTGTATGACGGAATTGGTGTTGGATATCGGAAACCAGCGGATAAAAGCCGGAATATTCCAGAATGATAGCCTGGAAACAGTTGAAGTCTTTCCGGTAGGTGATGTTAAAGAAATATTAAACCTGGGTGACCGGTATTCACCTGAAAGCGTCATAATGTCCAGTACATCCGTTTTAGAACAGGAAATGGCAAAGGCCTGGAAAGGCCTGTCAAATGTGATGGTCCTGGATCATACGTTGCCATTACCGATCCGGAACGATTACGCAACGCCCAAAACGTTGGGCAAGGACCGGCTGGCAGGAGCAGTTGCCGCCGCCGGACAATTTCCCGGAGAGCCGGTTTTGGTGGTTGACGCCGGGACTTGCATTACTTTTGACCTGGTGGACCCGGAAGGTGCATTTAAAGGAGGATACATCACGCCGGGTTTACGCATGCGGTTTCAGGCAATGCATGCCTTTACGGCCAGGTTACCGGAAGTGGAGCCGGCGCAAAGCATACACCTCTATGGCAAAACTACAGAGGATGCCATGCGATCCGGGACAACCGCGGGCTTTGTCGAAGAGGTAAAAGGACTGATCCGTCGGTTTCGACGCTCCTTTCCCGGATTGCGCGTAATCCTTACCGGAGGGGATGGATTTTTTTTGTCAAAACAACTTAAATCTGAGATATTTGTGGAGCCAAATCTAGTTCTGAAAGGCCTACATCGGATTTTAAGATTCAATTTATCTTTATGAGGAAGCTTTGCATCCTGATCATACTTTTCGCTTTTGTGCAGGGAATGGATGCCCAACCAAAGGTAAATTCACCTTATTCGAGATTCGGCCTGGGTGATTTCTTTTCTCAGGATTTTATCGCCGTTTCATCCGTAGGTGGCACCTCTGCTTCGTATACCGACCCTTACCATGTCAACCAGGTTAATCCGGCATCACTGGGTTATTTGCGGGCAACTTCGTTTGATGTTGGTGTTAACATAGGCAAGACCAAATTGACGGAATCTTCGGAATCGGTAAGCCGCTGGGCCGGAAACCTAAGCTACCTGTCCCTGGCTTTTCCATTAATCAACCCGATTAATGAAGTTCTGGAACGTAAACAGAAGCCCTTGCATCTGGGTATGAACATCAGTTTGATGCCTTACACCAATGTTGGGTATAACATCGAGGACAGCATTCATATCGCGGAAATAGGTTATGTGTCCCGTCAGTACCGGGGAGCCGGAGGTACCTATAAAGTACAGTGGAACAACGGATTAAAATACAAAGACCTGGCAGTAGGTCTTAGCCTGCAATATCTTTTTGGCAATATGACGTATACCCGTCAGGTGGATTTCCCCGATGTATCTTCTTTTTCCGATGTATATGACGATAATATTGGTGTAAAGGGGTTTTTGTGGAATGCCGGTGCGATGTACGATATCGTGCTGGATCGGGAAGAAGCTAAGGCGAAAGAACGTCAGCCGGACAAAATAATCACGCTCGGACTAACCCTGCACAGTAAGCAAAGCATGCGTACCCGCTCAAGCGCTATCTATCGCCGGGTCTTCGCGACCTCACAGGCCCTGATCGATACCATTCAATTTGTCGACGATATCCAGGGGGATGGCACGCTGCCCGGTGGCTTTAGTGCTGGAATCTCCTACCGGCAGGGCTTTAAGTGGCGGGCAGGGATCAATTTTGTTTCCGAAGGCTGGTCAAACTATAAAAACAGCGCAAAGCCGGAACTCTTGCAGAACGCCTGGACGTTATCGTTTGGTATTGGTTACCGGCCTGATATCAATGCCTTTAACCGATTCCTGCAAACCATCGATTACCGATTAGGGGTACGTTTCGGAACGGATCCGCGTGTCTACAATGGTGATCAACTTCATGAATATGCAATAACTTTGGGTATTGGTGTGCCTTTCTTTGTGCAGCGCAAGATTTCATTTATGAATGCAGCGCTGGAGTATGGGCAGTTTGGCCAACCTGATATTCTTAAAAACTCGTACATTCAATTGAATGTAGGTTTTACACTTAATGACGATGAATGGTTTCTAAAACGAAAATTCAATTAATCATGAAAAAAATCATGCTTTTGATCAGCGGGGTATTCTTGCTGGGAACCGTAGAGCTGCCGGGCCAGTGTACAACGTGGAACACTCTGGATCCGTCACAAAAAGAAGAGGCGGAGAACCTGCATGTTACCTACCGGGACTTTATCAAAAGAGAAGACTACGACGGTGCATTTGCACAATGGCAAAAAGCCTTTGACCTTGCTCCTGCGGCGGATGGATTGCGGGATGATCACTATGTAGATGGGGTTGCTATTTACAAGCATAAATTTCAGCAGGCTACCGATGACGCCAAGAAAAAGGAATTTATGGAAAAAGCCGTTGCCCTCTATGATCAGGCAATTCAATGTTATCTGGATAAAGCCATCCAGATACCTAACTGCAACGAACAAGCCTGCATCAATCGCACGGTGGGGTTACTCTATGGTCAAAAAGCATATGATCTGTTCTATACGTTTAACTCGCCTTATTCCGCTACCAGGGAAGCTCTGGATAATGCCATCAAGTATGCCGGTAAAGACAACCTGTACACCATTTTTATGCCTTATGCAACCATCGCCGTCTATGAATTTCAAAAAGGACGCATGCAAAAGGAAGAGGTGCGCGACGTCTATGACATCCTGAATGAAATAGCGGACTTCAACGTAGAAAATAACCAGGATTACGGAGAATATTTTCAACAGGCCAAAGATGCCATGAATGGCAAATTTGCTGAAATCGAATCTGAAATTTTTGACTGCGCTTACTTCAAGCAAAAACTGGAACCCGAATACCGCGCAAATCCGGAAAACTTGGATGTATTGAAGTATGTGTATAACAAATTGACCCAGGAGGGATGTGATAAAGAGGATCCTTTCCTCGTAGAGCTTTCAGCCAGGTACGAAAAATTTGCTGCCGAAGAGAATGCCCGTCGTATGGCTGAGTTTGAAGAAGCCAATCCATCTTTTGCCGCAAAGAGACTGTATGATGAAGGAAATTATTCCGAAGCCATCAATAAATACAGAGAAGCCATTGATCAGGAAACCGATGATACTAAAAAAGGAGAATATTGGTTTGCAATTGCATCCATTCAATTCCGGAAAATGGACCAGTTAAGCACCGCACGCGAATCAGCTTATAAAGCAGCCCGGTTAAAAGAAAACTGGGGTCGCCCCTATATGCTCATCGGCGAAATGTATGCGCAATCCAGCCGGAATTGCGGAGACGACGCATTTGAGCGGGGTTTGGCGGTGATTGCCGCAATCAATAAGTGGTCACAAGCCCGTAGCGTCGATCCGGACGTTTCCGATGAAGCTTCTGATCTGATCAGCCGCTACAGCAAATACAAGCCACCAAAAGAAGACATCTTTCAGCGTGGAGCCGATGGAAAATCCTACAAAGTAGGATGCTGGATCGGTGAAACGGTAACGGTTTCATTGTAATCTTGTAACCTTCAGACTACCCCGGATAAATGCTTCGTTTTTACAACAAACGAAGCATTTGTTATTTTTGGAGTGGTATCAACAAAAGGTAATTATCATGAAGTACGGATCAATCTGGGCATCCCTTACCGGTATATTAATATTGTTCGCGTTAAGTTGTTCCCCTAAAGTAGCGGATCAAACCACGACCACGATGAATCCTGAGCCGGATATGCCCAAAGAAGCTGGTCCGTGCGCTACCTGGTTTGAGACCGGTCACCAGGATGAAGCCGAAACCGAACACGTACTTTATCGGGATCTGATTCGCAAGGGAGAATATGTACAGGCTTTGCCTCACTGGAGAAAAGTGTTTACCTGGGCACCGATGGCAGATGGGCAGCGATCCATACAGTACGACGACGGCATTGCGATTTACGACTATTTGTATCAACAAGCCACCTCGGACTCAGGAAGAAAACTATATCTGGACTCCGTGATGTACATCTATGACCGGCTGGGCCAATGTGAACCAAAAGCTCAGATAGAAGGTCGCAAGGCTTTTGATTATTATTACAAATACCGCGCTTCAACCGACGACTATACCATCTATCAGCTGTTTAAGCAGGCAATAGACAAATACGGTCTCAAGACCGATTATTATGTACTTAATCCTTTTACCGCATTGATCCTTCAAATGTATGTGGAGGACCGGATTTCCATGGAGGAAGCGCAGAAATACAGTAAGCAAGTGAAGGATATCCTGGCAGAAGGTCTCGCTACCTGCAAAGATGAAAAAGCGTGTGAACCATGGAAAATTATTGAGTCGTATGCGCCGGTACGTCTTGAAGAATTTGAAGGCGTCGAAGGATTTTACGATTGTACGTATTACATGGATAAATATTACCAGGAGTACCTGGATAATCCACAGGACTGCGATGTGATCCGGACGGTTTTAGCCCGTTTTCGCTGGGGAGGTTGTGATCCCGAGGACCCAAAGGTGAAAGAGCTCCTAAGCGCTTTACAAGTGAATTGCATCGTGACCACCGAGGCAGGACCCCTCCGGCAAGGGTTTGATGCCCTTCAAAATGGTAAATACAAAGAAGCCATTGACCTGTTTCTTGAATTTGTAAAGAATTCCGATGACCCGGAGAAAAAAGCCAAATACTTGCTTGTAGTGGCAAAAATATACTACGGCAACCTCCGCAATTTCCCCCAGGCAAGGAAATATGCGCTGGATGCAGCAGCACTCAAAGAAGACTGGGGAGATCCTTATATGCTGATTGGAAAATTGTACGCCAGCAGCGGACCGCTGTGTGGCCCCGGAAGAGGATTTGACAGCCAACGTGTGGTATGGGCTGCCATTGACAAGTTTGAGTATGCCAAGAAAATCGATCCTTCCGTATCGGCGGAGGCTAATAAACTGATCAAAGAATATACGCAGTACATGCCGACCAACGGTGACCTGCATATGATGAACATGCACGAAGGTGAACGATATACAGTACCCTGCTGGATCAATGAAGTGACCCGCATAAGAGGGGTTAAAGGCGAGTAGACTCGTGGATGTCGAGGGGCTGAATCAGGTGGCTGCCTGAACCAGCGGAGACAATTTATCAGCAAGGAAAGCCTTAGTCGGGACGCCAGGAGCACCCCACACCAATTCGCCGTGTTGATAGATCATGATGGTGGGTACGCCCATGATCTGAATTTTCTGAACCAGATCCAAATGCTTGTCAACATCAATTTTGATGATCTTGATTTGTTCTCCAAATTCATTTTTGAGTTCCTGCAAAACAGGTAAAAAAGTCATGCATGGTCCACACCACTCCGCATAGAAGTCTATCAATACGGGAATGTTGGACTGAATCAATTCATCAAATCTGATTTTCTCCATGTACCGGCATAATTATGTTACGCAAACAGAATAATATGAAAATAGTTCGTCATTCCGGATGCCTAAAGCGAACCACCAGCCAATGATCTCACGCATTATGCTATTATTTGGATTAGCAGGGCTTTACATAGCCTGCGGCGGGTCGCCTCAACCAGCTCTTCACGAGGAAGCCCCGGCAGTGGACCTCATTGTATACAGTTACTACCATACGGATCCGAAGACTCCATTTGAACAGGAAGAAAATACAATCATTGATTACCTCGGAGCTAACTTCCCTGACGCCATGCGGCTGGATTCCGGGATCTATTTGAAGATCTTGGAGCCGGGGGAAGGAGAAGCGCTTCAATGGGGTGATCTGATCCAGGTGAATTATAAAGTCTCATTTGTAGATGGACGCATGATCGATGGAACCGAACGCAGAGGCGAGCCCTTAAAGACCTACATTGGAAATGGCGTGGACGGATGGAATCAGGTAATGCAGCAGTTACGCGTCGGTAGTCATGCTGTCTTTGCACTTAACAGCGTCCGCGCCTACCAGGATAAAGGCCTGGGTAAAGCCATCCCTCCGGATACGCCTTTGATCTTTGAAGTTACAATTGAACAGAAACTGGATCCCAACGGATATTAACCGCGGTCAAAATGCTGAATGATCCGTTCAGCCAATTCAAGGCCGATGCGGGTCTGTGCTTCTTCCGTGCTGGCTCCGATGTGTGGCGTTACAGACACTTTATCGTGCGATAATAAAATGGGGTTTGGTGTCGGTTCGTTCATAAAAACGTCGATGCCTGCGCCACCAACCTTGCCACTGTCCAGGGCACTCAGCAGGGCTTCTTCATCGATCGCTCCACCACGAGCGGTATTGATAAGAATAACACCGTCTTTCATTCTGGCAATCTCCTGACCTCCGATCAGCGGTTTACCCCCTTTAAATGGAACATGGACGGTGATCACGTCTGCTTCCTGTAGCATGGTATCCATTTTCTCGGATTCCAGATGGAGCCGAACTTTGATGTCTGAGTAACGATCGAATTCGATATCAATTTCAGCTTCATCAATGACGATATCCACCGGGATCACATGCATGCCTAATGCAAGCGCTATCCGGGCAGATTCCTGACCGATACGTCCAAGGCCGAGGATACCCAGTGTGCGTCCCCGCAATTCAAAGCCACTGGAGAAACGTTTTTTCAGCTTGGCAAAATCAGAACCCTTGGGGAGCTCCCGGTTGGAGAGATGCAGGCCGCGTGCCAGAGCAAAAATATGTGCGAAAGCAAGTTCGGCAACCGACTTAGATGAGGCTGCCGGTGTATTGAATACCGTGATGCCTTTGCTTTGTGCATAATCCACATCAATATTGTCCAGCCCGACACCGCCTCTGGCAATGACTTTCAGGTTGGGACATTTATCGATCAGTTCTTTACGCACTTTCGTCGCGCTGCGAACGATGATAACATCGTAATCAGGCAACCTTTGAGGCAATTCCTCTTGGGGAATTTTTTCGGTATCAACAATGAAATTAGCTTCTTCTAACAGGGTTTGGCCATCCTGTTCTATTCCATCATTGACTAAGATACGTATCATACTCCCGGTTGATTTTACCACGCAATTTTAAAGAAAATATAGGGAAATACCTGTACAAGTAAGAATTACGGCCGGAAGGTGGCCCGTAATGAACCTTGCAATATTGCGTAATTTGAAAGAATGGTTGGTGATTATTCTAAACTGGCAAATTAACAACCAATATTTATGGAGATACGCGAATAAGAGCAAATGAAATTTTTTTTGCCACCGCGAAGGCCGATTGACCATTGGGGTCATCATCCACCTGTGCTCCTTTGCTATTGATTACCGGAATCTTGCAGATTGTTCAACTTATTCAGCAGGGCCTGCATGTCTTGAATGTCTTTTTTCAATTTATCATTTTCCTTCATCAACTCTTCAATCCGTGCATCTTTGATACGGACTTGTTCTTTCAGGATATCTGCATTGTCGGTGCCTGCTGCATCATTGGTGGACACCGTGATTTCCTTACCGTCCAGGTGCAGTAAGCGCTTGATGTTTGAGATTCCATCCTCACCATTTACGTAAGAAGCCACCAGATAAGCGACCGGAGCGAGAATGATGATTAAGATAAAGAACCGGAAACATCCGGTTGTTTTATAGGGTCTGCGACTCATAGGTCAATACAAAATTTAGATGCAACTAATTTATCTCGATTAGACCTGAATCGGTCATTCTTTTCTACTGAAGAGCTTCATTTTCGGATTAACCGGAGCATTTGGGCGGTGGATCATGCGATTTTACTCCAGGTGATCTGATCCGCGATGTGATCCAGGTAGTAGCGCAATGGAGCGTTGAATTCCGACTGAAGCTGCGGGTCCTTGGTGAGGATGGCTTTGGCTAAGGCGCGGGCTGCCTGCAGGATCTTACCGTCTTTTCCAAGATCGGCAATGGCAAACTCCATCTGACCGCTTTGCCGCGTGCCTTCAATGTCGCCCGGACCGCGTAATTCCAGGTCTGCTTCTGCGATTTCAAAGCCATTGTTGGTGCGCACCATGATATCAATTCGCTTCTTGGCTTCGGCGGAAAGATTAAATCCGGTCATCAGCAGACAATAAGATTGTTCACCTCCCCTGCCCACACGACCCCGCAACTGATGCAATTGAGACAAGCCGAAACGCTCGGTATTTTCAATGACCATCACGGATGCATTGGGGACATCCACCCCTACCTCGATGACGGTTGTGGATACCAGGATCTGTGTTTTGCGATCGATAAATCGCTTCATTTCAAATTCTTTGTCTTCCGGCTTCATCCGGCCATGGACAATACTCATTTGATATTTTGGTCTGGGAAAGTGCTGGAGTAAAGCTTCATAGCCGGTTTGCAAGTTCTGCAGGTCCAGTTTTTCCGATTCTTCGATCAGCGGGTAAACCACATAGATCTGCCTGCCGGCTTCGATCTGCATACGCAGGAACTCGATGACCTGGGGACGGGTTGCTTCGGTCCGGTGGAGGGTTTTGATTTCTTTCCTTCCTGGCGGCAATTCGTCAATAACCGATACATCAAGATCTCCATATAGCGTCATGGCCAGGGTACGCGGTATGGGGGTGGCCGTCATAACCAGTACGTGGGGCGGATGGGGTGAAGCTTTCTGCCATAAACGGGATCGTTGCTCGACGCCAAACCGGTGTTGTTCATCAATTATACAAAGGCCTAAGCGTTGGAAGCGTACGGGGTCTTCCAGTAGGGCGTGGGTGCCAACGATAATATGGATTTCACCGGCATGCAACCATCGCAAGGTCTCCTTGCGTTGATTACCCTTCACAGAACCGGATAAGTAAGCGATTCGGATGCCAAGCCCCTGGGTTAGATTGGACAGGGATCGATAATGTTGGCTGGCCAGGATTTCCGTAGGAGCCAGGAGACAGCTTTGATAGCCATTATCCAGGGCTATCAGCATACACATCAGGGCGACCATCGTCTTACCACTACCGACATCACCCTGAAGTAACCGATTCATCTGGTATCCGGACCCAAGGTCCTTACGGATCTCTTTGATGACCCGCTTCTGGGCATTGGTAAGTTCAAAGGGCAATTTTTGGCGGTAAAAATCATTGAGGTGATCTCCGACCACCAGAAAAGCATAACCTGCTGTCGCCAGCGTGCGCTGTTGTTTCAGATAAAGTAGCCTTAATTGGGAGAAAAACAATTCTTCGAACTTCAAGCGAAAGGATGCTCTGTCCAGGCGTTCCTGGTCCGGGGGATAATGGATGTATTCCAAGGCTTCCTGACGATCCATCATTTTTGTTTTTTGCAGGAGGTAGCCCGGTAATGTTTCCGGGATCAGGTCGCCTCTTAACCGCTCCAATAGATGAGCTACCAGCTTGGCCCGGTTTCGACTGTCCAGACCGGCCTGGTTCAGTTTCTCGGTGCTGCGATACACCGGCTCAAAGCGAACTGGTTTTTGCTGACTTCCGGTCTTTTCAAATTCCGGATGTGCCATGGTCGCCGTCCCTTTAAACAAATTAACCTTACCATAAAGGATGTATTCATTTCCAACCACCAGATTTTCTATCCACTGAAATCCTTTAAACCAGATCAACTGAATGGTGCCTGTTTCATCTCTCAGTTTGCCGCTCATCCGTTTTTTTCGTCCTACTCCGATGGTCCGCAAATCGGTCAGAACGCCTTTTAGCTGGACGGTGCTTCCATCTTCCGTAATGTCACGGATCTGGTGAAACGTGGTTTTGTCAATATATCGGAAAGGGAAATCAAACAATAAATCGGCGAAGGTATGGATCCCTAGCTCCTGCTGAAGCAGTAATGCCCGTTTGGGTCCTACCCCTTTCAGGAACTCAATATTGCTGAGGAGAATGTGATTTCTGACGATCAAGGTTTCGCTTTTCGTAGGAAAATCAGGCATTGCCGCCAAATGCAAAGGTACGCACCATTTGTTATTTGAACCCCGACGTACCTTCCTGCGTTAAGAGGAGCTGAGAATTATAATATATTTGCACTAAATCTCGCTCCATGCCTTCCATACGACAAAGTCAGGTTGCAGAACTGGTCAAACGCAATATTTCCATGTTTCTGACCCAAGAAGGATCCTACTTGTATGGGGACCCGCTCGTGACCGTGACCAATGTGGTTATGTCTCCTGACCTCCTGATAGCCAAAGTTTATCTGAGTGTTTTTAATACCGAAAATAAGCAGGCCGTGATCCTGGAATTGGAAGAAAACTATAGCCGGGTTCGGCAAGCCATGTCCATCCGGCTACGCAAACAGTTGAGACGAATGCCCCAATTTGAATTTTTTCTGGACGATACCCTCGATGAAATGTACCGGTTGCGGGATCTCTTCCAGCGATTGAGGGAAGATCATCAGATGGGAGAAGAGGAATAGGGGCTCGTTGGTCGAAAGCTGATCCAGGCTTACCGTGTTTAACTTACAAGCTTGTGGTCCGGATACCATACGGAGAGGACACCTTCCTTTAAAGCGAAAGGAGTATACCAAACCTGTGGAATATCAAATTCCTCAATCAAATAAGCGATAAGTACGCAGGCCATCACGATATAGCCTACCCGTTCGGAGGGTATTGCCGGATGGGATTCACGCGCAGCCTGATCCATTGCAGCAATTTCCCGGCAAATCTTTAAGACTTCCTCAGCACTCCATGGACAGGGTACTGTAAAATAATCATCCAGGACTTCAAAACTGCCGGAAGCTCCGATCATTACCGGCCTGGAATTCCGGAAACGCCTGCTGAGCGGCTTATAGTATTGATCCAAATGATTCCGCAATTGAGTTTCTTCGTCCATACGAAGCGGATCATGGTGATGAAACATCCGGTGCAGGACGGCAACCCCAACCGGAAAGCTTACCGCTTCCTGGAGCTGCTCATAATTATGGAAAATACATTCGACACTGCCACCGCCGATATCTAGCATCATGGATGACTCCATCCGGGACAATGGAACATCCATCCGGATACCTTTGCTGATCAAGTCCGCTTCAAGCTCCGGACTGATGACCTCAATCTTCAATCCGGTGCTATGCAGAACATCAACCAAAAAGGATGCTGTATTGGATGCTGTGCGTAGCGCGGCTGTTCCGATAGCCCGGTATTCTTCAACCTGATATTCCTTCAGCTTGCTCGCAAAATCTGCCAGGGTCCGGATACCTCTTTCCATTGCAGCTTCGGATAATTGGTGGATACCGTCTGCGCCCAATTTGACATATTCCCGCACTTTTAATAGGGTATGGAGGGTATGCTCCTGCTGCTCGACGATAAGCAGATGAAAGGTGTTGGTGCCTAAATCAATGACTGCTTTTCGTTGCATGGCGGTTTTTTGCAAAGATACGGCCTGAGATTCATGTACCCCTGCTGTCGCCGGGATCAAAAAGTATAAAACGTATAGAGAGCAATGAAGTAAGCTTTCCAATCTCTCAGAACCGGACTTGCTATCCTGCTTTTCTCAGCGTCAAAAAGTTTGTTTAAGGAACGGGAAAAACGCAACCCCCAACCCCAATTCCGGTTTATCTTATACCCAACGCCAAGTATGAAACCAAGGTCGGTGGAATTAAATTCAGTTGCAATATTGTTGAAATTTTCAACCCGGACGGTGGGATCAGTTATCTTGGTCCGGATAAGTTTTCCGATCGTTACACCTGCAAATGCATCCAATCGATAATACTTTTCTTGTTCGTGTAGCCAATCCAATAGATGAAACAAGGCATTAATCTCAGCGTACTCCGTTGTCACTTTGAGGGGCGTGGGCAGATAATTTTGGTTGCTAAGGCGGTTAGATTTACTGCCGCGCTGATTGTACATCAGTTCAACTGAAAATGAAAATCTCCCGGTGATGTGTGCCGTTGAATTCAGACCGGCCATCAACCCTACATGATCGTAACCCTGTAAATTATCACCATCAATCTGGGATAGTGATAAGCCTGCGAGTGCACCCAGCGAGAACCGCAGCTCCTGGGCCGAAGTTCGCTGAACAGAACTTAGCAGTATGATCAAAATGTAAATGATGCGTCGATATTGCACGGCTTAATTTAATTGGATATTTGATCCATCCTCCACTCGCCGGGTATACATTTCATCGTGTTGCGATGCAGGCTGAACCTTAGAAACGAATATCTTTGTTTCAAATTAAACACCCCATGGGAAATTACACCAAAAGAACACTAGAAAAATTAGAACACATTTATAAGGAGATGGATTATACGGTGCGGTATGAGAAAGGTAATTTTCAGTCGGGGTATTGTTTGGTTGAGCATCAAAAGGTCGTCGTCGTCAATAAATTTTTTGAAGTAGACGGTCGGGTACAGGTCTTACTGGATTTGCTGTCAACCATTGAATTTAACCCGGATCAGTTCAGCGAAGAGGGGAAAAAATACTGGAGTTCTCTGCGGTCTTTGTTAAAAGCTGAGACAGTCGGTGAAGATTAATGTCCTTGGAACCGGCACCTCTCAGGGTATCCCGGTCATTGGGTGCCATTGTGCCGTCTGCCGCTCTAATGATCCCAAGGATAAACGGTTGCGTACTTCTGTTTTAGTCCGGTCGGATACCACCACGATCGTTATTGACGTCGGGCCGGATTTTCGTCAGCAAATGCTGCGGGAGCAAATAGAGCAGGTCGATGCGCTCCTGCTCACGCATGAACACAATGACCACGTCAGCGGTCTTGATGACGTGCGGCCATATAATTTTATGACCCGCCGTGACATGCCCGTGTTTGGACTGGAACGTGTTCTTGACGAGCTGAAAGTACGATTCAGATACATTTTTGACGACAACCCTTATCCCGGAGCGCCACGTATTAAAGCCATTCCACTGGAGCCATACCTTCCGTTTCATGTGGGTGATCTGCAGATTGTACCATTGACCATTCATCATGGTTCACTGGATATTTTCGGATATTTGTTCCCACACTTTGTCTACCTCACAGATGTCAAAGCCATACCTGATCGCAGTCTTGAACTCATCAAGGGGATTGATGTTCTAATTATCAGCGCTTTGCACCACAAACCGCATCATTCGCACATCAATCTGGAAGAAGCCTTGCATTACATCGAACGGATCCAACCCAAATCATGTTATCTGACGCATATGAGCCATGAGATGGGGCTGCATGCCAGTATTCAATCCACCCTTCCTTCGCAGGTATCGTTTGCTTACGATGGACTCGAAATCAACATTTGAATGAATCGATTGGTAAAGTCTACTAGTCCCTACCTCCGGCAACATGCGCATAACCCGGTTGATTGGTATCCCTGGGGCGCTGAAGCACATGAAAAAGCGCGCAGGGAAGACAAACCTATTCTGGTAAGCATTGGATATTCCAGTTGCCACTGGTGTCATGTGATGGAAGAAGAATCCTTTATGGATGAGGACGTCGCGTCGTTTATGAACCAGCATTTTGTGAACATTAAGGTGGACCGGGAAGAACGTCCCGATGTGGATCAGGTCTACATGGATGCGGTGCAGATCCTCACCGGTCGCGGAGGATGGCCCCTGAACTGCTTTTTGACTCCGGATCTGAAGCCATTCTACGGAGGCACCTACTTTCCTCCTCAACCACGGCATGGCATGTTGTCCTGGATGCAGCTATTGCAACGGATCAGCCAGGCATATCGGGAGGACCGGGGTCAGGTGGATCGTCAGGCCGACCAGTTAACCGGCGCCATTCAGGGCCAGCGAAGTCATCTGGTTCAGAAAGTTGGCAACAGTTATGCCCACCGGGATGAGCGGGAATCCTTGACCGAATGGTATTATGAATTGGCAAAACAATTCGACCGGCAATTTGGGGGATTCGGTCAGGCACCTAAGTTTCCAATGATAACCACCCTTCAGTTATTACTACGCATCTACTACCATACGGGTAAAAAAGAAGCCCTGGAGCAGGTTCAACGAACCCTGCGCGCCATGCTGCGCGGAGGTATCTACGATTTGGTCGGAGGAGGACTGGCCCGGTATGCTACGGACCGTGCGTGGAAAGTGCCCCATTTTGAAAAAATGCTTTATGATAATGCCCAGCTCATGGAGCTGCTTGCTGATGTCTACCAACTGGATGGAAATGAAACCTGGGCTTTCTTTATACGGGATATCCATCAATTCCTGCAACAGGAAATGCATCGTTCCTCTGGTGGATATTACAGTGCATTGGATGCGGACTCGGAAGGAATAGAAGGCAAGTATTATACCTGGAGTTGGTCAGAACTGGAGTCCCTGCTTATCCAACCGGAATGGATCTGGTTAAAAGACCATTTTGACCTTAATGTGCAGGGAAATTGGGAACATACTAATATCCTATATCTGCAGGAAGCGGTAGATGTTGAAAGATTACTGGATAAGGATTCTCCATGGCCCGGGATACGTGCCAAGCTAAAAGCAGCCCGGGATCATCGCATCCGGCCGCTTTTGGATGATAAAATTTCGACGCACTGGAATGGCCTCGTCATAAAAGCCCTTTATCATGCAGGCTATGTATTGGGTGACCAGCAGTTTATTGATGATGCGGATGAATCCCTGCATTTTTTCCTTGACCACCACCGTCATGCCGGTCAGCTGGCGCATATTTTTGCAGGTGGATGGTGGCAAGAAGAAGTATTTCTTGATGATTATGCAGGAATAATAGCCGCACTGGTTGAACGTATCCAATTGGCGGGAGGAACAGAGTATCTACATCAGGTCCGGGCGTTGACGCAGGAGATGATCGGACAGTTTTACCAGCCGGATTCCACAGATTGGGTCATGGTACCCAAATCAAGCAGAGAATTACCGGTGGAAGTAAAACCGATGTACGATTATGTTTATCCTTCAGCCACCAGTTCGGCAGCATCTTCATTGTTGCGATTGGGAAATATAATGAATGGTCCGGATTGGCTTGCGATCGCCGCAAAAACCATGCAATCCCTGGAGCCCTTGATCCATGGTTATTTATCCGGATTTGTTTCCGGAGCGGTAAATATGACCGAAATATGGTTTGGAATCAATCAATTGGCAATTATTGGACCACAGGCTCCTTCTTTTCACGACCGCCAAAGGAAGCATTATTGGCCGGATGTGGTTGTAATGCTAGCCGATCGGCAGGACCAATCCGTGCCCCTGTTACAACACACGCCGGCTGACCCAGGTAAGACCTATTATTTTTTGTGTGACCAATTTGCCTGCAAGATGCCGGTTGAAAACGTTAAAGATTTACAGGCATTAAGGCAAAACGTTTATTTTTAAAGGAGAAGTGCAAAGATTCTGAAGAGGTCCATCCATATCATTGTAGCATCGCTATTATGCATAACCTGGTTGCAATCGCAGCAACTGGGGCAATCTTCGTTGTACTTTGCTGATAAATACCTGCAGAATCCGGCCTATGCTGGATTTGATCGTTCGCTAAGTCTATTAGCCGGTTACCGGACGCAATGGCTAGGTCTGGAACGCAATCCCGTTAGTCAGATCATCAGTGCCCATATGCCTGTTTATGCCTTAAATGGCGGGGTCGGTATAAATCTGGTCAATGAGTTTCTAGGCGCTGAGAAGACATTGCGATTAAGCATGTCTTACAATTACGTCATTAACAACGATTTAGGAACCTGGAGCGCAGGAATGCGATTAGGAATGGTCCAAAAGAGCCTGGATGGCGCACTGTTACGCACGCCATTTGGTATTTACGAAGGCAATCAGATCAACCATCAGGATCCCATTTTACCGGAACAGCTGGTGAGTGGTACCAATTGGTTCTCCAGCCTGGGCGTATTTTATCAGGCGGAGGTCTTTCAAGGCGGGGTGAGCCTCGAATATCTGAACAGCCCACGGGTGCATTTTAATGGCGTGGAAGGAGGCAGTGTAAAAATGTTGCCTACCATGGTACTCTTTGGTGAATACGGATTCCCTCTGGCAGATCTGCTGGAAGTTTATCCATCCATGCTTTTCAAATCGGATTTTCGGCAATGGCAGGTGGATCTGGCAGCACAGGCCGTCTATCAGGATCGCTATCTGGTGGGCCTGGGATGGCGAGGATTGACGGCTCATACCCTCGATGCACTGGTATTTCATGTGGGCCTGTACGTCAACGAACATCTTAAAATCGTGTATGCATACGACGTACCGCTTTCCAGTTTAGGAGTAAACAGCACAGGTTCTCACGAACTGGTTTTGCATTATAACTTGAACAAAATCATTGGATTGGGTCTTCCACCACGGATCATTTACAGTCCCAGGTACTAAGAAGGTGGACCATTAACCCAAATTTTGGCAAAATTTTTGCGTAACACAAAATATGAATATAATCACGGGCGTTGTTTTAACATCCATCGTGTGAAAATAGGCCCGGTAATTAGTTTAATTTTACGCCATTTTTATAACAAGATTGTTGGTAAAGCTATGAATAGGATGAGAAACTTTATGGTATTCGGTGTGTGCCTGTTACTTTCTGCGGTGGTGCTTCAGTCATGTGGAAAGAAAGAAACTGGCCAGCTGGTTGGAGTATTGGACAGACCGAAATGGAAAGGGATCAACCCATTTGGTATGCAGTACATCAAGTCGGGTGTATTTCATATTGGGGGTAATGATCAGGACATATTTAATTCGTTTGTCCAACGGCCACGTCAGGTATCCATCGTTGGATTCTTTATGGACGAGACCGAGATTACAAACAATGAATACCGTCAGTTTGTAAATTATGTGAGAGATTCAACCGCACATACGATTCTCGGAGACTTTATCCAGGATGACTATGGCAATGAGTCCATTGATTGGGAATTACCCATTGATTACGCAGATGAGACGCTGGATGAGATGTATGTCTCGGAAGATGATCAGATCTTCGGAAAGCGTGAATTTGACAATACCAATTTGCGTTATGCCTGGACGGAAGTGGATTGGGTAAAGGCTGCACACAGTCCGAAGACACCACGCAGCCAGTTGGTACGCAAATTTGAAGTTCCGATTTATCCGGACACCCTGGTTTGGATTCGCGACTTCGCATATTCATACAATGACCCGCTGGCAAGAAACTACTTCTGGCATCCTGCCTACGATGATTATCCGGTAGTCGGAGTCAACTGGCAGATGGCCCAGGCTTTCTGTGACTGGAGGACCAAAATGTGGAACAGATATCGTCCGGACGAGCGCCATTCCGAAGGATTCCGTTTACCGACGGAATACGAATGGGAATATGCAGCACGTGGTGGTCACGATCTTTCCAGCTACCCATGGGGTGGTTATTATCTGCGCAATGCCAAAGGCTGCCTTTTGGCTAACTTCAAGCCTGGTCGTGGTAACTATGCCGATGATGGTGCTCAGTACACCACGCGCGTAGACTATTATTTCCCAAATGACTACGGACTTTATCAAATGGCTGGTAACGTTTCCGAATGGACCGTATCCGCTTACTACGATAATGCAAACAACATCATTCACGATCTTAACCCGGATGTAAAGTATTATGCTCAACAAGACGATCCGGATGTCCTGAAGCGGAAAGTGATCCGCGGTGGCTCCTGGAAAGACATTGGGTACTACCTCCAGTGCGGTGTTAGGGATTGGGAATATCAAGACTCCACCAAATCGTACATCGGCTTCCGTTGTGTGATCACAAATCTTGGAAGAACCTTAACGGAGTAGTAATAGCATCAATGCACCATTCTGCTCCCCCCAAACCATTTATTAATGTGTCTTACGAAACCGACCAATCGTAGAACAAGGATAGATGTGTTAACTAAATTCAATAACTATTTAAATTAAGTAACAATGGCCTTTTACAAAAAAAGTTGGTTCAAGTACATGAAGAACTTTATCATTGGCGTCGGTGCATCATTGGTTATGATCGGTGCTCTTGGTAAGATCAACAGCGAGCCTTGGGGTGGACCTGCCATCACGATTGGTCTGGTCACAGAAGCCTGCCTGTTCCTCATGTTAGGCGTTCTGCCTCCGGAAAAAGACTACTATTGGGAGAAACTTTATCCAGGATTGGACAATTACCACTCAAATATCGCTAGCCTCACCGCCGGTGATATGCCTGCCGACCTTTCCCGTCCTTTGAACGGAGAAGTCGTGGAAGCACAATTAGATGGAATGCTGAATGAACTGCAGACTTTGTCTAAGAGTATCGGATCGTTAAAAGCACTGCAGGAAGTTGATTTCTCTGAAACCAGCAATCAGCTGAAGACAATGGGTAACTTCTACAGCCGGATGAGCGACGCCATGTCGACCCTGACGGAAACGGTAGAAGACACCAAAGTTTACCAGCAGCAATTGGGTGCACTGAACAAGAACTTGACTTCACTGAATTCAGTGTACGGTAACATCTTGAACGCTTACAATCAAGGTCCGCGTGTCTAAGATGTAACAGTGCAACATTCATTAATCAAGTAAAAAATCAGAAGCCATGTCAATACCTAAGGAGCCCAGGCAGCTAATGATCAATATCATGTACCTCGTATTGACTGCGTTGTTAGCTCTAAACGTTTCAGCCGAGATTTTCAATGCCTTCAAAGTCGTAGACGATGGGTTGAAGAAATCAAACTCGGTGTTGGATGACGAAAACGCAGTTAAACCGGCACGCATTGACCAGCTGTCGAAGAAAAAACAAGAAGAATTTAAAATCTATGCCGAGCGCGCTCCCCAAGTACGAGCACTATCTGCAGAGTTTGCTTCCTATGTTAGCGCTATCACCGATTATATGATCGACCAGACCGGTAACAAAGATGGAAAAGTAGATGAAGGAGACTATGTAGAAGTACAGGGTCATACGCAGTTGCGCGGAAAGAAAGATAAGGATATTACCACTCGTTACCTGGTCGGGGATAAAAAAGAACCCGGTATCGGAGGCGAGCTGAAAAACAAAATCCTGGAATACCGTGGGAAATTCCTGGATTTGGTAGACGAAGCCGATCGCGCTGAATTTGAGAACAAAATTGCATTGAATGTGGATGAAGAGACGTGGAAGCATGCCAAAGATAAAAGCAGCTGGGAGGATTATTACTTCCGTCAAATGCCTTTGGCCGCTACACTGCCTATTTTTACCAAATTCATCAATGATGCGAAAAGCTCGGAAAACGCGATCCTTGACTATTACCTCGAAAAAGTAGGTGGTACCGAAATCGTATTTGATCAATTCCAGGTGGTAGCCTCTCCCAAGAAGTCTTACATCACCCGGGGTGAAAACTACGAAGCCGACATCTTCCTGAGTGCTTTCTCGAAGAACGTTGAGAATCTGAGTGTAAGGATCAATGGTGCAAACGTACCAGTGAACAATGGAGTAGCTTCTTTTAAATCTCCGGGCAGTAGTGTGGGTGTGAAAAAATACACGGCCACCATTTCTTTCACCAACCCGGTGACTAAAGAAGTGACCACCAAAACCCAGGATTTCGAATACGAGGTAGGTGAGCGTTCTGCATCCATTTCATTGGACAAAATGAACGTGTTCTACATCGGTGTTGAAAACCCGATCACCGTTGCAGCAGCAGGTGTCTCCACCAACGATCTGAAAGTGAGCGGTGAAGGCATTACCATGAAGAAGGCCGGATCGGCTAACTGGATTGTTGAAGCCACTCGTCCGGGTTCTGCATCCATCACCTTGTCTGGTGGCGGATTGGCACCTACGAAATTTGATTACCGTGTGAAGATGATTCCTGACCCGACACCTCGTTTGGGTGGCGTCAAGGAAGACGAGGTAGGAAACGGTGTATTCAAAGTTCAGAAAGGTCTGATTGCTGCACTGGATGGCTTTGATTTCGATGCCAAATGTAACATTACCGGCTATCGTATGGTACGGGTTGCTCCACGTCAGGATCCTGAGATCACGGTGAATGCAGGGGCTTCTTTTTCGGATGATGCCACCCGTATTCGTGACAAAGCCAAACCTGGCGACCGGTTTTTCTTCGAGAATATCCGTTGCAAATGTCCGGGTGATGCGGCAGCACGTAAATTACCTAACATTGCTATAAGCATTAACTAATCTAACCGATGAAAAACTTATTCATTTTTCCAGTATTGCTATTATGGGCGAGCGTTGGCTTCAGTCAAAATGACCAACCGCAAGCCGAAGCAGCCTTTATCACCGAGGCAGGGGATCCGTTTGAAGAGCAAGTTATCGATGGTGTAGTTGAACGGAGGATTATTGTGGAGAATCGAGTCTTGCCCTATGAACCGGTACGTGAGGCAGATGTGCCTTGGGAGAAAAAGATCTGGAGTGTGATCAATGTTCGCGAAAAGATCAATCTTCCTTTTGCTTATCCGAAGATGCCTTTCTTCACCATCCTGGCAGATGCCGCTAAAAATGGCGAGTTCTCTGTCTATAAAGATGATGACTTTAAGGACATCATGACGGTATCGGAATTAGAGGGTAAATTGTTTTCAGTTGACACCGTGTCTGTGACCGATCCCGAGACGTATGAGGTGACTCTGGCAATTACCAGAAGTGATCTGAATCCTTCGGATATCCAACGATTCCGTGTGAAAGAAGTGATCTTTTTCGATAAAAAGGCCTCTCGTGTGAAACGTAGAATTCTGGGCATTGCCCCGATCAAAGATGTGATTGATAAAACCACAGGCCAGTTACTGTATCCTGAACCACTCTTTTGGGTTTATTATCCTCAGGCACGCGAAGCGTTGTCTAAATATCGGGTCTTTAATGCCGAAAACGACGCCGCTCCAATGACTTGGGACATGGTATTGGAAGAACACATGTTCTCCAGCTATATCTTCAAAGAATCCAATGTTATGGATCGTCGTCTACAGGATTATCTGACCGGAATTGACATTCTACATGAATCACAAAAGATCAAGGACCGCTTGTTCAACTTTGAACAAGATCTCTGGGAATATTAATAAGTGATTTCAATAAGGAAAGATTTAGAAAGCTTGTTTCTGCGGAAGCAAGCTTTTTTGTTTTGAAGGTTGCTATGTTACGGCTTAAGCAAGACCTTCATACATCCCTGCGTTCGCTGCGCAAACCGTTGATATGCGGCTGCTCCATCAGCTAATGCAAAAACATCCGTAAATGGACTTACCAGCTCCCATCCGCCATCGAGCCAATGCAACAGTTCCGGAATGTGTTGCCGGGCAGAACAACGACCGGAATGGTAAGTAATGTTTTTGTCATAAGCCTCAACCGGGCTGAAACTAAATTGAGTCTGGGTATGAACGCCTACACTGGATATGATCCCCCCGGCTCGCACCAGGTTAAAAGCGAGCTGCTGTGCGGATGCGCCGCCTACCGCTTCAACTACGCCGTCAATGCCTCCTCCGGGAAGCATCCCGAGCCATTCCTGCAATGCGTTTCTGTCACCCGGATCCACCACCTCTGCACTCAGATTATTTGCATATGCCCTTCTGCCCGGATCGGTTTCGAATACGGTGACCCGATCGAACTGCATTTTCTTAAGGACCTGCCAAGCCATCATACCCACCGGGCCGAAACCAATAACACCGACGTGACTCAGCATGGAATTCCCTAACCGCTTGGCTCCCTGGTAACCCGTCGCCAGGATATCACCCAGCAACAGCGACGTTTGCGGTCCTATGGCACCAGGTATTGGAATGAGGGTCGATTCGGCGAGGGGGACGCGTACCAGCTCGGCCTGACCGCCCTGTAAGCCGCGTCCGTCTGCCACCCATCCGAATAACTGTCCTTTTGTACACCGGGCTGTCAGACCAATGCGGCAATAATAACAGGTGCCGCAACTGGTCGTGAACGGACTGATCACTCGCATACCCTCCCGTAACACCGTGACACCTTTGCCTCTGGCTACGATGATTCCGGTAAACTCATGACCCATGGTCGTTCCGGCATCAAGACCTTTTTCCCGGCCAAAATAGACGTGCAGGTCCGAACCGCAGATCGCTGTATCGGTCACTTGTACAATGACATCTCCAGGGTCCAGTATTTCGGGATCAGGAACAGTTTCAAAGTGAATAGCTTCCGGTCGGTGTAAAGTGAGCGCCCGCATCTTTATTTCTTTTCGACCAATTCAGTCCATGCCGCATCGATGCTTCTGCCGATACCGCCGCCTTTCCATTCCGGAGCGCCGGGAATCTCGGTAACCTTGGCTATTTCTTCCTTGGATTTGCCGGCAGCAATTTCTTTTTCCATAAAACTCAACAGCGCTGAGAGGTAATCTTGCATGGCTTGCAGTTCATCCTTCTTTCCGGTTATGTCGTAATTCTCGCCGGAGTGACCAAATACGAAAAGCGTTTCGCGGTCGAAAGTTGCAAGCGCATTGTCCAGCACCGAAATCCAATTTGAAATGGATGCACCGGCTGACTTATCAATGTATGGAAATCTGCGATTGAAGACCAGATCCCCCATGTGGACGATATTGGCGTTGGTAAAATGAATCATGGCATCGCCATCGGTGTGACCGGGACCGAAATAATACATCTGGATGTTTTCATCACCGAGACTGGTTTCCCAGTTCGTCGTGAAGGTTTCGGTTGGGAGCCATTGCTGATCCATTTTCCCATTCTCCTCTGCCACCCTTTGTTGGTTGGCCTTCGAATTTTCATGCGCAACCAGTTTTGCAGCCAGGTCCTTGAAACTGATGTTTCCGCTGGTGTGGTCACCGTGGTGATGTGTATTGATCAACAGATCGATCGGGCGATCCTGCATTTTTTTGATCTCGGCAATGAGATGAGCCGCCGGATCAGGAAATTGGGTATCTACAACGGCAATATGGTCTTCAGTAACATACCATAAGATCGTTCCGCCGCTTTCGGTAAATACGCCGACGTTTTCTCTTAAGGGTCGCATCTGATATTCGGCAAATAAATTGCGTAACCAGGCAGCACCTCTAAAGGATGGCACCATGGAAGCCAAAGCGCCTTGATATAAAAAGGATCTACGTTTCATGTCTGAAGAAATTTGTTGATTAAGATAGCAGCTTTTCTCTGAGAAATCTGCCTGTGTGTGACGACGGCACTTCCAAAACCCCTTCCGGGGTGCCTTGATAGACCAGATAACCACCATCAATACCACCGTCTGGCCCCAGGTCGATCAGCCAGTCTGCCGTTTTAATGACTTCAAGGTTGTGTTCCACCACCACGACGGTATGTCCATTTTCAACCAAAGCATTTAAAGCGTATAATAATTTGTTGATGTCATGAAAATGCAAACCGGTCGTCGGTTCGTCAAAAATGAAAAGGATGGACTGATTGGACTGATCTTTATTCAGGTAGGAGGCCAGTTTAACCCGTTGAGCTTCACCACCGGATAAAGTACTGGATGATTGACCAAGCTTTACATAACCCAATCCCACGTCAGCGAGCGGCTGGATTTTGTTGACAATATCTTTCTGTGAGGAGAAGAAAGACAATGCCTCTTCAATACTCAATTCAAGTATGTCATAGATATTTTTCCCCTTGTATTCCACATCGAGTACTTCCTGCTTGAATCGTTTGCCTTTGCAATCTTCACAAGTAAGGCGCACATCAGCCAGAAATTGCATTTCAACGATGATTTCCCCTTCTCCTTTGCAGGTATCGCAGCGACCACCATCCGTATTAAAGGAAAAATGACCTGGTTTAAATCCCCGCATTTTGGATAGCGGTTGCTTGGACATCAGGTTTCGGATGGAGTCGTAGGCTTTGACGTAAGTGATAGGATTGGACCGGGAAGATTTGCCGATGGGATTTTGATTGATCAATTCTACCTGGTGTATGGTCTGGAGATCTCCTTCAATGCTTCCATGCCGGCCCGGACTGGTCGGTATTGGTTCTCCAAATTGCCGGACCAGTGCGGGATGCAGGATGTGTTTGATCAGGGTTGTTTTTCCGGAACCGGACACACCGCTGACAACAGTAAGACTTTGTAACGGGATGGTTACATCGATGTTTTTCAGGTTGTGATGCCGGGCACCCTTTATGGTGATTTTGTTGGCGGAATAACGTCTCCGGTCAGGCAGTTCGATCTGTCTTGTCCCTGTTAAGTATTGTGCCGTCAGGCTATCGGGTGCCTTCGTTAGAAAATCCGCGTATCGTCCGGCGAACACGACTTCGCCGCCATGAATGCCCGCTTCCGGTCCGATGTCAAGGATGTAGTCCGCATTCCGGATAACTTCTTCCTCATGTTCCACCACGACGACCGTATTCTCAAGATCGCGGAGGGATTTTAGGACTTCCACCAGTTTTTCGGTGTCCTTGGGATGCAGTCCGATACTGGGCTCATCCAGGATATACAATGAATTGGTCAAGTTACTTCCCAATGTTCTGGTGAGGTGGATGCGTTGGGTCTCCCCGCCACTCAAAGTAGCCGCCAGCCGGTTCAGGGTTAGATAACCCAGGCCGATCTGATCCATGATCCGCAATCTGCTTTCAACTTCAAACAATATGCGTCGGGCAATCTTTATTTCACGGTCAAACCAGGTATGCCCAGTGAAAAAAGCCAGTAATTGATCGATGGGCATCATGACCAGATCGTGGATGTTTTTCCCGGCCACCAGTATGTACAGGGCTTCTTTTCGCAGACGGGCGCCTTTGCAGGTATAGCAAGTGGTCTTACCCCGGTAACGTGCAAGTAACACCCGATTTTGAATTTTATACAGATTGTCTTCCAATTCCTGGAAAAAGTCCCGGATTCCCTGGACGCGGGTATTACCATCCCATAACAATTCTTTTTGTTTAACCATCAGATCCTGGTAAGGACGGTGGATGGGAAAGTCATCATCAACGTGATCGATAAAGCGGTCCAGCCAACGTGAAGATTTCTCCCCGGACCAACAAGCTACGGCTCCTTCGTACACTGATTTTGAAGGATCGGGTATGACCTTCTCTTCATCGATGCCCATGACCTTGCCGTATCCTTCACAAGTTGGGCAGGCTCCATAACTGTTGTTATAATTGAACAATTGAGGGGTGGGCTCAAGAAACGAATCTCCGTCCAGTTCAAATCGGTTGTTAAACGGGTGGATGGTATCTTCAATTTTAATCCAGCAATCGCCCTCACTTTCGTAAAATGCCGTTTGAATGGAGTCAGCTAGCCGGCTGTTCAAATCATCGTCCCCATATTTCACGACAATCCGGTCAACAAGGATCATGTATTCCTGAGGTTCGATGGCTCCAAGGGTTAGATCGAGCTCTTCAAGGGATTCTTCCAGAAACTGATCTACACGAAGAATCTCATCCTGATGGTAAATACGGGTGAAGCCTTTTTGCATCAGGAGGGATAGCTCATGACGCAGCGTACGATCCAGGTACTTGTTTTGCAGAGGTGCCAGGATCACTACCCTGGTCTCCTCAGGTTGTTCAAGAATAAAATCAACCACATCGGAAACCTGATGTTTTTTAACCTCTTCACCGGTTACCGGGGAATAGGTTTTGCCGATTCTGGCAAACAACAAACGCAAGTAATCGTAAATCTCAGTCATTGTGCCCACGGTCGAGCGGGGATTCTGTGTACTTACCCGTTGTTCGATGGCGATGGCCGGACAGATTCCCTTGATGTAATCTACATCGGGCTTTTTCATACGCATCATAAACTGTCGCGCGTAAGAAGAAAGACTTTCGACGTAGCGCCTTTGCCCTTCAGCATAGAGGGTATCCATGATGAGGGAGCTCTTTCCAGAGCCCGACATGCCGGTGACAACCACCAGAAGATCCTTGGGTATGCGTACTTCAATGTCCTTAAGGTTGTTGGATCGCGCGCCTTTGATGTGGATTTCCTGGGGTGATTCGATGTCAGTAACCAAAAAAGTTTCCTCCAGTAGATGCGGTTTCATGAAAATTGGACCGGTTTTTGATGACTTATATTATAAGTATTTGAAAGGTGAAGCCAATGAGCTAAGATAGAATTAGTAATTGGGTTCATGCAAGCAAACCCAGTAATCGCCGGGAAAGTTTAAAAAAATTTAGGTTGGAGCGGTTACTATTGCCAAACTTTCATATATTTGGTGCGAAAGTCTAAATTATATCACAAAACGTAGTAAGTATCGACTAATACCTTTACGCTAAAATTTCTGATTGATAACCGACCAAAAGATTTTAGTTATGAGGGTATTACCGATGAGTGATCAAGAATTGATTAATTGCTACCTAGAGGGTGATGAGAAGGCTTTCGAAACGCTACTCAACCGACACAAGACCAAAATTTACACGTCGATTTACCTATTCGTGAAGGATTCTGAGCAAGCCGAAGATATCTTTCAGGAGGTGTTTATCAAGATTATTGATACCATCCGTAGAGGTAAATACAACCACGAAGGGAAATTCCTGCAATGGGCTATGCGGATCTCATACAACATGTGTGTAGATCAATTCAGAAGGTCCAAGCGGAGAACCAATGTTTCCCTTTCGGATGAATTTGACATATTTGACGTAATACCTGCAAGCGATTCCAATATGGAGCAGAGCATCATTCAGACGCAAACCAATGATAAGGTGCGCAAACTGATCGATCTGTTACCTGAAGAGCAACGGGAAGTGGTCATCTTACGCCACTATGCTGACATGAGTTTTAAGGAAATCGCCTCACTGACCCGGGTAAGCATTAACACAGCGTTGGGCCGGATGCGGTATGCACTGATCAACCTACGGAAGTTGATCGAAGAAAAAGAACTGATCCTCCAATAAGGAGGTGACGATAAATGAAATAACCCTAGCACTTTTATAAGCGGTTATCATCATCTCTTTGGGCGTTAAAGGTGCGGCTTGAAGTAGCTGCACCTTCTTTTTTTGGTACCGGGTCATACCCGTGACCACCCCATGGATGACACCTCGATATCCGCTTCATCCCTAGCCAGATGCCTTTAAATACACCCCACTCCTGAATGGCCTCCACGGCATAATGAGAACACGTAGGCGTATACCTGCAGTTTTGACCCAGCCAGGGAGATATCAGCAATTGATACATGCGGATAGGGAATATGAATATTTTCTTAAACATGTCAAAAATGGATTTCGACCGTCTTTTGTTTCGGTTCAAATAAATGATAGGTGCGTTTGCCCTGCGGATCCATGACCATCAGAATATTGCGCTGGTCATCGTACAACTCCATCAACACATCATAACGTACTTCTAAATCCTGTACGGCGGGGATCCCGGGAATTTCCAGGTAAATCCATACAGCCTGGTAGTCCGGGGTGGGCTCTTTGCCTACCCAGTCGAAAGCTCGTCGCTCACCGTCTATCGTGAGCTGGAGGTGGGTAGACAGATAATCGTAAATCCACTGGGTAGCCTCCTCCTTTTCATGTTCGGTGGAGATCTTCAGATCTGTAGCGCCATTCATGGCCTCGATGCCCCGCTCCAAATCGTCTGTAAAGATGTGGAGACTCATTTGAATGGCTTGATCCTCCGGATTATAAGCCAATTCAGTCTTGGAAATGTGCAGATCGTGGAAGGTCGCCTCGGAAAATTCACCCGGAATCCACCATCCGGCGATGACACCGATTAATAGTAAAGGCAAGTTCATATACCTATTAAGTTTCCCACTTAAAAATTAGTTTCCTATTAAAGCTTCAAAGGTTTCCAACATCAGAATAAAAGCAATGCCTGCCGTTGCCCCGGAGATCACCTGCGTCCAGTCCTTTTTGTTTACCTGCAGGCGGTTGAGGAATAGATAAGACAAGAGCAGGATGACACTGACGATCATCAATTGACCTGCTTCAATGCCGAGGTTAAAGGCGAATAATGGTTTGACCACACTTTCCTCCCGGCCCATCAGGCTTCTGAAGTAGTTGGAAAATCCCATGCCATGTATGAGTCCGAAAAACAAGGCCATAAAATAGTTAAGAGTGATCCGGTGATTGTCCTGGGTGCTTGGCTTTCTGGCAATATTGTAAGCACTGGTAATAAATATGGTAACCGGGATTAGAAACTCGATCAACGCGCTGGGGACCTTGATAACGCTGAGGGCTGCCAATGCCAGGGTAATGGAGTGACCAATGGTAAAGGCGGTTACCAGAATGGCAACTTGCCTCCACTGATTCAGGCTGTATATGGCGCAAAGCGCAACAATAAAAACAATGTGGTCGTAGGCATGGACATCCGCGATGTGATCAAGACCTAATCGTAGGTAAAACAAGAAAGCACTTTCCACACGAATTCCATTTCAAAATATGAAGACCGGCGAAACCAGGAACTGGCATTGCTCTGGTTTCGCCGGCTTGAAAGCTTTTCAATAGCGGTAATAGTCGGGCTTAAAGGGGCCTTCGGGTGTAACTCCGATGTATTCAGCCTGGTCTGTACTAAGTACATCCAACTCTACACCTATTTTGGCAAGATGCAGATTAGCTACTTTCTCGTCCAGGTGCTTGGGAAGGGTGTATACCTTGTTTTCATACTGATCGTGGTTATTCCAAAGCTCCATTTGAGCCAGTACCTGATTGGTAAAGGAGTTGGACATAACGAAACTGGGGTGGCCGGTAGCGCAACCCAGATTTACCAGACGTCCTTCGGCCAATACGATAATGTCATTTCCATCAATGGTATACTTGTCAACTTGCGGTTTGATGGTATCCTTTGTTTTACCGTAGTTTTTGTTCAACCAGGCCATATCCAGCTCATTGTCGAAATGGCCAATGTTGCATACGATGGTCTTATCTTTCAGGAGACGGAAATGCTCTTCAGCCAACACTTTTTTACAACCGGTTGCGGTGATGATGATGTTGGCTTCCGGGGCGGCATTGACCATTTTCTTTACTTCATAGCCATCCATAGCTGCTTGCAAAGCACAGATGGGGTCGATTTCGGTGACAATAACGCGGCAACCGGCTCCACGAAGGGAAGCTGCTGTGCCTTTGCCGACGTCGCCGTATCCTGCCACAACCGCTACTTTACCAGCCATCATAATGTCGGTAGCCCGGCGGATAGCATCCACAGCACTTTCGCGACATCCGTATTTGTTATCAAACTTTGACTTGGTGACGCTGTCGTTGACATTGATTGCAGGCATGGATAGGGTTCCTTTCTTTTCGCGCTCATAGAGGCGATGGACACCTGTGGTGGTTTCTTCACTGATTCCCCGGATATGTTGAACCAGTTCAGGATAGCGGTCCAGAACGATATTGGTCAGGTCTCCTCCGTCATCAAGTATCATATTGAGCGGTTTGCCATCCTTGAAAGCGAATAGGGTCTGTTCAATACACCATTCGTATTCTTCCTCGGTCATACCTTTCCAGGCAAAAACAGGAATGCCGGTCGCAGCAATAGCGGCTGCAGCATGATCCTGGGTACTGAAGATGTTGCAGGATGACCAGCTAACCTCAGCACCAAGCTCAACCAGCGTCTCGATGAGTACTGCTGTCTGGATGGTCATATGCAGACAGCCGGCAATGCGTGCCCCGGTCAGTGGTTTACTTGCTCCGAATTCTTCTCTAAGTGAAATTAATCCGGGCATTTCCGCCTCGGCAAGCTCGATTTCTTTCCGACCCCAACTTGCCAGGGTCAGGTCTTTTACTTTATAAGCCGGTTTTTGTTCTACGGTTTGCATATTATATTTTTTAATATCAACGGTTTTTATCAAAGATGGCGCAAGATACGAAGTTCAGAAGTTAATCGTCAATTACCTGTTGGTAAAGATGGCTCCACTGACCGGCTACTTTAGCTGCATCAAATTGGGCCAAGTGCCTCAATTTCCGTTCGTTATAATCTTCCGTACGGTTTGAAGACACCGCTTTCAAGGTTACCTCAGCGAGTTCTCCGGGATCTCTGCCACTAATATAATAGGCCAGATCTCCCCCTGCTTCCGTCAGTGCACTCTCCCGGGTAGTTACTACCGGAACATCCAACATAATGCTCTCCAATACCGGAAGTCCAAAACCCTCGTAAAGGGAAGGGTAGATCACTGCTGATGCGCCCTTCATCAAAAGGGGGACCTGATCAGGGGCTACGTGGCCCAACCAGATGACCCGATTATCCAACTTATGATCAGAAACATATTTTCTGCATTTGTGTTCGTAGTGCTTGCCTTTACCTACGATTACCATGGGGATATCCAGATTCCGGTTTGCCGACAATGCCTGCAGCATCAGGAGTGCATTTTTTCGGTGGGAAAGGGCACCGACATAAAGCAGATACATTTCTGGTAACTGGTAATGTCGCCGGGCTTTTGCTACCAGGTCCGGCGACGGGGCATCCCTGAATAGAGGTAGTACGGATTGATGGATGACCCGTACTCGATCGGGTGAGACGGGAAAATGGGCCAGGACATCCTGACGGGTATGTTCGCTGATTGCGACCACATAGTCGGCTGTTTTAAGCGCATACTGTATTTTACGTTCGTAGGTGATCCGGTCCGGTAGTGGAAAATCCTGGGGGAAATGCCGGTAGATCAAATCGTGAATGGTTACAATTTTTTTCACGCTGCTCTGGTGGATGGTAAATGGCAGCTCGTGGCTTAATCCATGGTAAACCTGTAAATCGGGCGGAAAGCTGGAGGGTAGGGTAAATGAACGCCACCACCAGGTCTTTCTTTCCGGATAATGTGACTGGAAAGGAGGCTGTAAAAAAGGCTGTACCCACTGGTGATTAGCCATCGAAGGGGTAAACAAATGGTAACTGTTTTCAGGGTGGTAAACACTTAAGTCACGCAGTAGGGTTCGGCTGTAATTACCCAATCCGCTGGTGTTGTGAAACAAACGTTTGGCATCAAAACCAAGGATCATAATGGCTGGGAATTAATTGCAGTTTATCACCGAAAGGTAGGTCATAAAAAACACATTGGGCTACTGGAAACGGATCCGGTAGCCCAATGATTATTCATTTCGAAAAAATCGATTTTTATTTCAGTCCCAGTTTAACCGGAACGACGGTCTTGTCCCAGATGAATTGCAGGGTCGCTGAATCGTCCCGCAAATCATTCAATGTGATCAAAAAGCTTTCGCATGCGAGATTTAACATTTCCGGCTTAACCATAACGCTTAAATCCGGCGTTTTCTCCATGTAAGCGTTAAAGCCGCTTTCATTGAATTTGTAGAAATTAACGGTCCACTCGGACGCCGTCGGGCTGGTCAGGATGGCATAGGATCCTGCCGGCAATGACTTACCTTCTACCATAACATCTTTGCTGAAGGTAATTTTGGTGGCACCATTTGCGCCGGTACGCCACAGCTTGCCATAAGGTACCAGACCATCTGCAGCGAAGACCTTACGGTCTTTAACTCCTGGGCGGGAATACTCGATGGTAATGTCCGTTGTTCCAGCTTTCTGTTCAACTTTTGATGTTGGGCTGGGCATCGGTTTGTCCTGTGCTTGAACTGGTGTGAGGTAGGCCATCAGAGCCAACGCAAATAGATAGGCAAATTTCTTCATGTTCATTTCTTTTGTTAATAGGTTAAAGTTGTGATAGTTAACTCAAAAGCGAACGAATGGTTTGCCGGTTTAAGTATATTTTAACAATTTGATGATCACAATTAATTTTTCCCGCTACCAGGCTTAATGCCAGGCAGGCTCGTTTCTGGGTTACCTCCCTGCCAGTCGAATACCGGAGCAGATTTTGGATCCGGATATACTTCAGCCAGGTTGTCTGCATTATAGAGCCTTCCGTTTTTCATCACATAGGCAACCGTGTTGGTTTGGCGAATATTTTCCAGTGGATTGCCATTCAGGATGACCAGATCTGCCAATTTACCGGGTTCAATACTACCGACCTCCTGATCGAGGCCCAATGCACGGGCACCGAGGATGGTAGCTACCTTTAGCGCATTGTGGTTCGAAATACCACCGCTGGCCACGGACCACAGTTCCCAATGATAGCCCTGGCCTTCTAGCTGGCCATGAGAACCGATGCCCGACAACCCTCCAGCCTGAACCAGGTGATTCACAAACTCGGCATGACGTGGGAAGATATGCTCTTCTTTCATAAACCATCCCGGGCGGCGCCGGGACTTATCATCCAATTCTTCTTTCGGAGTGAAGTAGTTTAATTTTGCATTACCCTGCACATTTTCCGTCGCGTAATAATAGTTCTCGGCCCAGGGCCCACCATATGCAACCAACAAGGTTGGGGTATAAGCCATATGCGATTGGGCGACCATCTGAACCACATCGTTGTAGATGGGGTATATGGGGAAAGAGTGTTCGTGCCCGGGGTACCCATCCAGCAGTTGGGTCATATTCAGCTTAAAGTCAAGACCGCCCTCAGTGGTGGGCATAATGCCTTGTTCTTTTGCAGCCTGAATAATCCATTGGCGATGCTGCCGGTTACCGACCAGATACATTTTTATGTATTGGGTGTGGTAATAATCCGAATACTGCTTGAGGATATTGCGGGCATGATCAAGGCTGGTGATCCGGTAAGCCCAAAAGCCCACACCAGGGCCGGTGGAATAGACACGAGGACCTAACATCATGCCGGCATCCACCATATCGGAATAGGTTAAGACATCGGTTGTTGCCGTTTGTGGGTCTCTCGTGGTCGTTACGCCATAAGCCAAATTAGCCGCATAATTCCATACTTGCTTCTTATGGATGCCCCAGGCAGGCCACATATGTGCATGCGTGTCCACAAACCCGGGTATGATGGTTTTGCCTTTCATGTCCATCACCTTTGTCCCGTCAGGGACTTTAAGCGTCCCTGATTTACCAACCTGCACGATGCGGGCATTTTCGATGTATACATCTCCCCGCGTAAGGATCTCATCGCCATTCATGGTTATAATCCGTGCCCCTTTTAGCAAAACACGGCCATGAGGAATGTCTTTAGGCACCATCACTTTGATGCGCATTTCCTGGGGTTTGTATTTCTTTTCTTCTTTCTTTTCTTCGGATTTATCCTCTTCCTCTTTTTTCTCTCCGGCAGCTTTAGCCTTCTCTTTTTCTTTCTTTTCTTTTTCCAATGTTTCTTTTAAAGTCTTGGCTTCGGCCAGGTTATAGCGAAAATAGGCATTACCCAGGGTGAAGTGAACTTCAGTAGCATCCGCTGTCCAGAGTGGAAATTCGCCTCCCAACTCAGTAAGTTTCATCGAAGGAAATGCAGCATTATCCGGATTGGACACACTGATTTTTGGTGTTTCGCCCAACACCGGAGGGATGGTGATGACATAGATGTCATTATTGATCTTTGCCAGCGCCTGGTCGCCTTCCGGAGCCATCAAAATCAATTCCGCACTGGATGGTTTGCGCTCAGGTTCTGTCGCCGTGGCCGTTAAGAGGCAATCTTCTTCCAGTAAGGCCGGGAAGGTGGTAATGCCGGTCACTTTAACCAATGTTTTTTCATCGGTGCCATCCCAGCGCATGGACAGGAGGCCTTCACTCTCCTTAAAGAGGTAAACACGATCATTGCTCTTGACGAAATGAGGCCTGCTTCGGCCATTCGCTTGTTTGATGATGGTGACAGGACCACCGGAAGCGGGCACCCAAGCAATGGCTTCACTTGCGCCAAAGGCAACCGGTCCGATGGACTGAACATATGACCGGGCCGGGCCATAAATAAAGGCAATGCGGTTTGTATGGCCATCCCACGCCAGATCGGTGTAGAGTCCTGACTGATTGGTTATCTGGCTGGCCGCGCCTCCTGAAGCGGAAATCGTATAGATATGCCCTGCATTTCCTTCCCAGGTACTGAATGCAATGGTCTTGCTGTCCGGGGACCAGGCAGGCATTGCTTCGGTTACCTGGAGATTGGTCACCCGCTGTGGGGTGCCGTCAGGGAAATCCATGACATACAAACGATTTAATGCAGTAAATGCGAGTTTGCTGCCGTCGGGAGATAACGCAGGATCCCTGATCTGGTTAACAACCATCAGAGAGTCATCCTTGATGGGATAATTGAAATGTACCTGAGGACCGAAATCGAGATCGCTATCAACCATAAATGGAATATCAGTCGCCGCACCGCCTTCGATGGGTATTTGGTGGATTTTACCTCCGTAGGAAGCGATCAGGTATTTGCTGTCCGGCGTGAAAGCCATACCTGGCAGAACGCCAAGTGGCGCGATGGACTCTTGTTCGTCACGTTGAACCGGATAAGCAAGCCAGGATTCATCACCTGTTGAAAGGTTCCGCTTCACCAACCCCGTTTCGGTATTGTACCGTGAGCCGTAGACCAGCCATTTCCCGTCCGGGGACAGCGTAGGAGCAAAGGCGGATCCGTACCTTCCGGTGTGACGCGTCATTTCGCCCGTTTCCAGGTTGTAAGTGCCTAGCTGGTACTGGGGCAATTGCGCATTGTAGTTCCAGGCTGAATTGCGTTGGGAAAACCAGACCAATTTGCCGTCAGGGGCAAATGTTGGTTCGGAAATCTTAAGATTATCCGGTTTGTCAACCAGTTGGATGCCTCCGCCACCTTCATGGTGATAGAGGTATAATTTCCAGTTGCGTCCTCCTTTTGCTACTGCTATGTATTTACTGTCCGGAGTCCAGTCTGCGCTCTCGTAATTCTGATCGGTGTCCTTGGTAATCTGCGTTTCATCCTTTGATTCCAGGTCCATGATCCATATGTTATCGGCACCGCTTTTGTCAGAGGTAAAAACCATGGACTTACCATCCGGGCTGATGCGAGGATGGGTTTCAAAGGCCATTCCGGAACGGACCGGTTCCGCAGTTCCTCCGGTTATCGGCAGACGGTAAATGTCTCCAAGCAAGTCGAAATAGATGAATTTTCCGTCAGGACTAACATCCAAACTCATCCAGGTGCCTTCATCGGTTTTTAGATGCAAAGTTCGGGTCGGCTCCAGCGGTAGTTCTTTGGTTGCTTTTTTCACAATACTGGAGTCGGTAGCCGTCGAATCGGCTGTTTGGGCCATCGAAAAATAAGGAATGGCGAAAACCATTAGCAAGGTTAATCTGTAGTGCATTTTCAGAGACTAAAGAGGTTAAAAAAGCCGGATTTCTCCCGGAGAGCGAATAAATATAGAAAATCGATGAAAGTTGGGCTCAACTTATTCTTCGTACCTTATCGATCCTTAACGGATCCATTTTTTCAACAAAATCAGCAATCCATGTCCATCAATTTACTGGATACCGAATTTATGCAGGAGGCCATTGCGCTTGCCCGCCGGGGAATGATCCTTAATATCGGTGGGCCATTTGGCGCCATTGTGGTTCATCAGGGATCAATTATCGGACATGGTATGAACCGTGTAACTTCCCATAACGATCCTACGGCCCACGCAGAGATTGTTGCCATACGCGAAGCCTGCGCCCACCTCGAAAGTTACCACCTGACGGAATGTACCATCTATTCCACTTGCGAACCATGTCCCATGTGTCTTGGGGCGATCTACTGGGCACGCCCGGCACGATTGGTCTATGCTGCAAACCGGAATGATGCGGCCGGCGCAGGATTTGACGACGAATACATTTATCAGGAGATTCAATTGCTCCCCGGAGATCGGCATTTACTTACGGAATCTATGGGGCGGGAATTAGCCCTGCCTTTGTTCGAGGAATGGGATGCAAAAAAGGATAAACAAATGTATTAATTTGGATTTCAACCAAAAGCTAATCAGGTGCGCATTAAAAATTGGTGTTGGATGATCTTTGCAGGGGTATTGCTCTCTGGTTGTCAGGAAGGAGATAACCGGCATGATATGCTCTATGCGGAGAACTGGGAATCTTTGGAAAAACACCAGGCCGCTCCGGAATGGTTTCGGAATGCGAAACTGGGGATTTATTTTCACTGGGGTGTCTACACCGTTCCCGCTTTTGGAAGTGAGTGGTATCCCCGCCAGATGTATTTACCGGGTACCCGCGAAAACGCGCACCATCTTGAGATGTATGGACCGGTAGAAAACTTCAATTACCATGATTTTGTACCGGAGTTTAAAGCAGAGCACTTTGATCCCAAAGCATGGGTTCAACTATTTCAGAAAGCTGGTGCCCGGTTCATCGGACCGGTGGCCGAACATCACGATGGATTTTCGATGTGGGCTTCCAGGGTGACGCCGTGGAATAGCATGAATGAAGGACCTCATCGGGATGTAGCCGGAGAACTGGCCTCAGAGGCCCGACAACATGGCCTCAAGTTTATCACGACCTTCCATCATGCGCGTAACCTGCAACGCTATAGAGGCGTAAACCAGGAAGAGGAGCTGGCGAAGCCAAATCCTTACCCCAACAGTCATTATCCGTTTTTAGCAGGAACCGGTCCTGCTTCTGACGATGACAAACTTAAGTATCTATACGGGAATATTCCGGAGGAGCAATGGCTGGAGGAGGTTTGGCTGGGTAAATTAAAAGAGGTTGTTGACAACTACCAGCCGGACATCATGTGGTTTGATTCCTGGTTGGATCAGATACCTGAAATATACCGGCAGCGCTTTTGTGCGTATTACCTCAATCAGGCAGCAGCCTGGGACAAGGAAGTTGTGCTTGTACGTAAGCAGGATGACCTTCCCCTTTCATTTACGATCGACGATTTCGAAAAATCACGAAAAAGCCAGATGGACACTGCAGTCTGGATGACGGATGAGACGATCAGTACCGGTAGCTGGTGTTATACGGAAGGACTGCAAATCAAACCGGCAGCGGAACTGATCCGTGTCCTTATTGATATCGTCAGTAAAAATGGGGTCTTGCTTTTGAATATTTCACCGCGGGCAGATGGAATTATTCCGGATGATCAGCAGGAAACTTTGTTGGGGATCGGAGCATGGCTGGAGCGATATGGGGAAGCGATTTATGAAACCCGTCCCTGGATCACCTACGGAGAAGGTCCTACGGTGGAACCGGAAGGTGGATTTGCTGAGCATCAGGCCTTCTTAAAAATACGGTACACCAATCAGGACATTCGTTACACCACCAAAGGAAGAAATCTTTATGCCATGGTTTTAGGGGCACCTGCAGATACAGTTCATCTGACGGCGCTCAATAAGATCCGGACAACAAAAAACATCGAGCAGATTGAATTAATGGGTTCACAGGAACCGGTAACCTGGGAGTGGAGTGATAATGGCTTAAAGATCAGCATTCCACCACATCCGGTAGATACTGCCGCCATCGTATATCGAATCGTATTTCATGAGAAGCAGTAAAATGACCGGATGATCTCGCTTTAAGTCCGGGTGCTGACTGAGGAGGTCCTGCCATAAACATCATCACCGCGAAAGCCAAATGTAAATGGCGACTGTTGCTACGACCAGGAAGCCGCTGAATGCAGGAGCATGTTTCCATGATTTCATTTCAACTGCATGATGATCTTCTTCCCGAAACCGATGCGTCACCGGGAAATAATAAGAAACTCCAAGCATCACGATAACATTGAGTAAGAACTCAATGCCCCACAGGTGGATAAAGTGCAGATTGACCGGCCAGATGAATGTCGTGATCAGATAAAAAGCCAAACCGGTCAACAGGGCGGATCGAGCCGCAACTGCTGACACGCCGGGAAGGAAAAAACCGGCCAGGATGATGCTGGCAATCGGGATAAAGAAAATGCCATTGAGTTGTTGCAGCAATTGATAGAGCCCATCAGGTGCATTGGCCACCCAGGGTGCAACGACAATGGCGAAGACAGCCATGATTACAGACACCAGTTTGCCAACTCGCACCAGTTGCCCGTCATTCGCGTCTTTCCGGATATGCCTTTTGTAAATTCCGTTACTGAAGATAGTGGCAGCACTATTTAGTACACTGTTAAAGGTACTTAACACAGCCCCTAAAACGACGGCGGCAAAGAATCCTGTAAAGGCTACCGGCATTACTTTTTTTACCAATTCGGGATAAACTGTATCCTGGTGGTCAAAAAATTGATCCCCGAAATAATAGAATCCGATCACCCCCGGCAATACAATAATGACGGGAATCAGGATCTTATAGAGTCCCGTAAGCAACAAACCCTTTTGTGCTTCCACCAGATTTTTTGCACCCAAAGCGCGCTGGATGATCACCTGGTTCATGCACCAGAAGTACAATTGGTTGATGATCAGTCCGGTAAATAAGGTTCCAAAAGGCAAAACCGAGTCTTTGGACCCAATCACGTTAAATCGCTCCGGAACAGCCTCATAAACTTTACGTAGGCCTGAGAATAAATTCCCGTCGCCGATAGCCCATAGTGCGAATACCGGTATGGCCAGACCGCCGATAAACAATCCATATCCATTGAGTGTATCGGAAAAAGCTACCGCTTTGAGTCCGCCGAAAATAGCATAAACGCTGCCGATAATACCTATAAGGATAACGGTATACCATAGCGCCTCACTGCGGGAGAGATGTAACTGTTCACTCAAGTCAAAAAGACTTTCGATATTGATCGCTCCGGTATAAAGCACAATTGGCAGCAGGGTTACTATGAAAGAAAGCATCAGAAAGAAAGCCACCAGGGTACGGGTTAAGCCATCGAAGCGGTATTCCAGGTATTCGGGTATTGTAGTCAACCCCATACGCAAATAGCGCGGCACAAAATACAGGGCTGCTATGACCAGGGCAAGTGCGGAAGTAACCTCCCAGGCTATGATGATAAATCCATTTTTATAGGAACTGCCGTTCATCCCGATCAGATGTTCGGTGGAGATGTTGGTAAGCAGCATAGATCCTGCAATCACCACGCCGGTCAGACTTCTACCTCCCAGAAAATAACCATCTTTCGAACTAAGATTTTCATTTCGTAACCGCCACCATACATAGATGGCAACGAAAGCTGTGAATCCAAGAAATGTAATGATGGTTAAGGTCATGGCTATTGCAGTTTTGGATTATTAGACGCCGCTGAATGCACTGAATCCCCCGTCAACCGGAAGGACAACCCCAGTGATAAAGCGGGCGCCAGGCCCGCAGAGGAAGAGTGCGGCCTCATTTAATTCATCGGCGTGACCAAACCGGCGCATCGGAGTGCCCTGGATAATCAACTGGCCACGCGCTGTATAACTTCCATCCGGATTGGTCAATAAAGACCGGTTCTGATTCCCAATAAAAAATCCTGGAGCCAATGCATTTACCCGGATCCCTTCCCCAAACTTAAGCGCTAATTCTACGGCCATCCAGCGCGTAAAGTTTTCCATAGCCGCTTTGGCTGCCGAATAGCCGGCGACTCTGGTGATAACCCGATCCACCGCCATAGACGAAATGTTCAGAATGGCACCCAGGCCGGCAGAGGCCATAGAAGTACCGAATATCAGGGATGGTATCACCGTTCCCATCAGGTTTATGTCGGTAACCCGGCTGAAATCTTCAATTGAAACATCAAATATGGTCTTATCCGGAGGTACGGTTGCCCCGGGTAAGTTGCCACCAGCTGCATTGATCAGAACATCGATGCTTCCATGCCGGTCAAGCACTTCTTCCCTGACCGCTATCAAAGAAGACTTATCCAATACATCAGCAGCATGGATCGAACACTGGCCTCCGCTTTTTTCAATGGTGGTCTGGCGATCCCGAAGCGAATCAAGGGTTCTCCCGAGCAGAATCACGTGAGCGCCCTCCATGGCAAAAGCCTGGGCCATATGTCCTCCGAGAACACCGCCACCGCCCGTTACAATTATGGTTTTTTGGACAAAACGCTGCATATGCTGTCTATGTAGTGACACAATGATTTACTGGATTCGAAATAGCCGGCCATCCAGGGGCAGCTCTTCCCGCCAGGTGACTAGAACCTAAAATCTGAGGGTATCCGGCAAGTATTTTGCGGCAAGGTCTTCGTAATAAGGCCTTAATTTTTTGACGTCGGGTGGGGAAGGTGATTTGGAGTACAGGTCATAGGGATTAAATGCACGGACCCATTTAAAAAGCTCCCGGTCGTGATCGTCCATCAGATGATTATAAGCCTCTTCCCGGTGTTGCGCATAGAATGAGTGGTAGCGGATCATGTACAGAGCTGGCTCCGGAAGGTAGTCTTTCATGATGTGGTACAGGTATTCATCGTGGCCCCAGGATAAATGCACATTGCGCAATCCACAATTGGGTGCATAAACGCCATACGTCGAATTGTATCGTTCATCGTAGTAGTCGGGATTGGCGGTGAAAAATTCCGGGTATACGATTTTATCGGAGTAGGCGCATCCCACGGGAAATGTATCGCCGACAACAGCCCATTGAGGCTCGCCAAAAAGGCAGAGCACTTTACCCAGGTCATGCAGGAATCCCGTTAATACGAACCAATCCGGATGTCCATCAGCCCGAATTGCTTCGGCGGTCTGCAGCAAATGTTGCGTCTGGTCCAGGTCGATATCCGGATCCGAATCATCGATCAGGGTATTCAGGTAATCTACCGCATCCCAGAGCGACATTTCCCGCCGGTTGAAAGCAAGAAATTCCTGTTCTTTTTGACGGACAAATTCATACGTTTGATACGTATGGTTCATCCGGTAGAACTCACGAACGGTATCGCGTGCAGGACTTTCATAGTTGCGGTAGTCGGCTTTGGCTTTGGTATTTTCCGTAGGATAGCGCTGGAGCAAATCTTGTTCCCAGAGTTCTTCCATTTCATGAGGGGAGACGGTTTCTTTATAATTTTCCGACATGGCGCAATCGTTTTCTTACTCTAAAATTAGAAAATTTTGTCTTTTTCACGATCACCCGTCCAATTGGTCGCAAAAATCCTTTGTCACCAGGTATGTCGTCAGCAGGTCAGGGCATCAGACCGGTTTATCGTTTGTAGGAATAGTACAGATAACTGCCGGCTTATTCGGTGTAGCCACCAATTCATAGGGTAAGAAAGCAGGTTCAGGATTTGTCAGCATGCAGGATCATATCCAGCCCGGCGCCGCTAATCATCAACCGGTGTTTTCGGTTAGGGATGATAACTTGTGTCCAGGGTACTAATCCGCCATCTGCAAGTTCCCAGGTATGACCGGCCAGTTCAACCATGATTTTAAACTGTACCAGGGGGTAATAGGAGAAGGCGCCATCATCGTGATGTTGTACCACCTCAGCCCGGGACGATAGGGCCCCCAGAGTGCTTAGGACCTTATTTCGCATGGTTTCATTTGCATTGCGCCAATAGAGGTTGATGCTGAATTTTCCGTTGGGGAAACGGGACTGTAGCAAATGGAGGTGGGTCATTACATGATTTGTAAATGCTTCCGACTCAAACGTCTGGTCACCCTGATCCCATCCTCCGGTAGCCATCCCGATGATGGAAAAATGGGCTGAAAATCCCGGCCGGTCAAAAGCCTGACCTCGAACCTGACGCTGCGTAGCGGCATATCGGATTACCTCCGTTTTTTCAGGATTGCTACGTGCGTCGCGGGAAATCAAAATAGCGAGGATATTGGTTATATCGGATACTACTTCCGTATTTCGCAGGGCAGGCATTATGGTCAACTGCGACACCGGAGCCGTTGCCGAACAACTTCCCAGAGGTGCTAAAGGTCCCAGCTGCACCGGTTTAAATCCGGCATTTTTACAGGCAGTGAGGTATTCGATTTCCAGTTCCCGGAGGCGCAGGGGGTCAATGGAAGCGGGCATGGTAAACCGGTTATTGATTAATTGCGCTACCAGGGCAGGTGCCTTGACTTGTTCTGATTGTAGCCGGAAAACCTCCATGAGTAATGAATTGAGTTCCGATCCGGATAGCCCAGCTAATTTTTCTACCAACCCGGGTTGCTCTAACCGCTTTTCGATGTTTTTATAAAAATCCATGCAGCGCCGAATTTATCCGTGGTAGTATTAATTATACATGAACTGGGTCCCCAACACGGATTGCCCCGGACCCGGATTCCCAACACGCGTTCATTCCAAATAGGACTTTATTACCTTCTTTCCGGAATCCGGCCAAACTCGTAAGGACGGCTGGATTGATTGCTGTAGTTTCAGGATCTATGGTGATGACCTGGCACCGTGCACAGGGCTTTGGAAGCCGAAGAAGATGATCGCCGATCCGGATCCGTTGCCATTGGTCTTCTGCGAATGGATGATTGCTACCGATCACAATATTGGGCCGAAAGCGGCGCATGATCAGATTTTCCTCCATCCGACCGGACAAATCAGCGAGTGATGCAGTAGTCGTGATCAGGTACGGATATCCATCTGCAAAACTGACCTCCTCACCTGGAACTGCATACGCAGGGTCTATCGCCCGGTGTGAATTCCCTCCCATGTGGACAAGCTGACACTGGAATTCAAGATTTTTTGTCAGCCACTCATTGACAAATGTGGAACTGGTATGGGCAAGGACAGTATCCTTCCAGATGGTAACCGGTATACGGGGTTGGTGATCCCAGTGGTCCAGGCTGATTTCCAGCCGTATGCCCGAATCTTGCCGATGGCTGATGCACAGGTGATCATCATCGACAGAAGCCTCCCACTTAGCCAGGGATGGGTATTCACGTTGACTGATAAATCCGCCAAGGGGATCCACCAGCATCCAACGGCGATCGTAGCGGAAGCCGCGCGGTTCGGGAATTGCCGATAGCAGAGAAGTACCGGCAAGACCCTTGACCGGATAGACGTGCAGTGATTCAACTTTAAACATGCCACAAAATAAAAAAGCGCCTGGGGTCAGGCGCTTTTCGTATGGATGAAAGTTCGATTTTTAAGCTTAACCTTCCACCTCTTCGGCTTGGTAAGCATCGATGAGGTGCTGCTGGATGTCTGGAGTGACCGCATTGTACTCAGCAAATTCGCGCGTAAATTTTGCCCGTCCCTGGGATAAGCTGCGCAGTGTTGAAGAATACATATACATTTCCGCTTCAGGCACCTTGGCGATGATTTTCTGATAATGACCGTCGCTGTCCATACCCATGATCATGGCTCTCCGGGTTTGCAGATCGCCCATAATATCACCCATGGATTCTTCGGGACACAGGATTTCCACATTGTAAATCGGTTCCAGAATTTGCGCTCCCGCTTGCTTGAATGCATTGCGGAAGACCATACTGCCGGCAATCTGGAAAGCCATATCGTTGGAGTCCACGGGGTGCATTTTTCCATCAAAAATGGATACGCGGATATCGCGACAATACGATCCGGTTAATGGACCTTCTTCCATTTTCTGCATGACGCCTTTTTTGATGGCGCTGGCAAATTTGGCATCAATCGAACCGCCGACGATGCACCACAGGAATGCCAGTTTGCCTCCCCACGGCAGGTCGGTCAGGTCGGTATTCCGCACCGATAATCCACTTGGATCAGGCATCCCTTCAAAATAGGGCTCTATCCGCATGTGTACTTCGGCAAACTGACCTGCGCCACCGGATTGTTTTTTATGCCGGTAAGAGTCATTGGAAGCTCTGGTAATGGTCTCGCGGTACGGAATACGGGGCTTCTCAAATTCCATGGTCACTCCAAATTCTTCCTGGATGCGACTTTTTACTACATCAAAGTGCAACTGACCCTGCCCATAGAGGATGAGTTGCTTAAGTTCGACCGAATTCTCCGAATGCAAAGTGGGATCTTCCTCCTCGATCATGTGCAATGCTTTGACCATTTTTTCCAGATCCGTCTTATTCTGCGTGGTAATAGCAGTCCGTATCCGGGAGGTCGGGAAATCTATGGGAGCGATAACCAAATCTGTTCCCTTGGTATTTAGCGTTTGATTGGTGTGGCTGTCTTTGAGCTTTACAGCGGCACCCAGATCGCCGGCCTTTAAGCCGTCTACCTGGGAACGGTTTTTACCATTGGCAACCAGTATCTGACTGAACCGTTCGTGTGCACCGGTCTGGGCGTTGATCAATTCATCGCTGCTTTTTAATTCTCCGCTGTACACCTTAAAGTAGGAAACCATGCCTATCCGGGGCTCGTGGACCGTTTTATAAATAAATAAGGTAGTGGGCTTGGAGGAGTCACAGGCCAGGGTCGTTCCGTCAGACAGCGCTACCGGAGGACGTTCTGCAGGATTAGGGCAAATATCATTAATGAATCCAAGGATCCTGCCCGAACCCATATCCTTTTGGGCAGAGGCAACAAATGCCGGACAGAAATCGCCGGCAGCAATGGCTATTTTTAAACCTTTGGTTAATTCTTCTTCGGTGAGGGAGCCTTTGTCAAAAAAGATTTCCATCAATCCTTCGTCGTTTTCCGCTGCGATTTCCACCAATTGATTGTGCAGTTCCTGGGCACGGGCCATTTCGTCGGCAGGGATGTCTACTTTTTCCGGTTTGCCGCCTTCCGGAGGAAATTCGTAAACGGTCATGCGCAGGATATCGACAATCGCGTTGAAATCCTTGCCTTGGTTTAGTGGATATTGGATTGGAAATACTTTACTGCCAAACCGATTTTGCGCTTGTTCAAGGGTGTTGTCGTAATCACATTTTTCATGATCCATCTGATTGATCACGAAAATGGTCGGCGTTTGAAATTTTTCAATGTACTCCCAGATGATTTCCGTTCCAACTTCAACGCCGTGCGCCCCGTTGAGAACCATGACACCGGTACTGGCAACCTTCAGGGAGGAGATGACTTCGCCGCAGAAATCATCCAGCCCGGGGGTGTCGATGATATTGATTTTGGAGTCTTTCCAGTTAAGGTGCATGAGGGTAGAGTATAATGAGTTTTCCCGGTGGTGCTCAATGTCTGAATAGTCGGATGTTGTGTTGTGGTCCTGCACGGTACCCCGGCGATGGATCTCATGGCCTTCGAATAGCATGGTTTCGGCCAAGGTTGTTTTCCCGCATCCGGAGTGGCCGAGCAAGACCACGTTGCGTATGTTTTTGGTATCGACACTCATATCCAATATGTTTTAGAGATGATCAAATAGCAACAAAAAAGGACCATCGTTCGCATCCGATTTTGCGCTTGGTAAAAGGGAAATCAAGTTATCGAAATTCTCCCGACTTGCCAAACGTGATTCCGGTGTCAAAAATCAGGAGGATCGATGGTCTAAATCATAAAATGAAGGGAAGCGGGTTGCCTGAGGTATGCCCGGCAAAAATTTCAGAGGGACTCCGGTCTTCCCGTGCTGAATCGCCAAGCAGATTTGAAGTAATTCAAGATCGTCTAAACTTGTCGGCGAAAAAAGGAAGAAATGGTATCTTCACTGGTCTAATCGCAAACTCATCAAATGGCTAGAATTTTAATCGCGCTTTTGTTCATCGCGGTAAGTATGATGGCATGCGCACCTTCATCCGATAAGGCTTCCAGTAGCGACGACACGGCATCAAGTGCCAGCAGCAGTACCTCCCCGGACGCTGAATCAGCAAGTGAAGAAGGTAAAAAGTTGTTCACGCAATACTGTGCAGTTTGTCATGGGCCGGATGGTAAGCTTGGACTGAATGGGGCCAAGGACCTCACGTTATCCGAACTAACTTTGGAAGAGCGTATCGAACAGGTCACCCATGGAAAAAATGTGATGGTGCCTTTTGAAAATGTACTCACCAAAGAGCAGATCGAAGAGGTATCCAAATTCACGATGACTATAAAATAATACATGGCGAAAACGCGGCTTATCCTTGGAGTCATGTCCGGCAGTTCTCTGGATGGCCTGGATATGGCGCTTTGCCGGTTTTCATCGGATGGCGGTAACTTTGTCCATGAGGTCGTAGCTACCGGCCAGGCATTTTATGAAGCGGAATGGCTGGATCGGTTGCGGCAGGTTCATCGGGTAGATGTGCATACTTTTTTCTCCTGGAATTACGAGTACGGAGCCTGGCTCGGCAAAGCAATTGCCGGATTCGCAGAAACCACAGGATGCATTCCGGAGCTGGTAGTAGTCCATGGGCATACGGTATTCCACCAGCCGGACGCACATTATTCGATCCAGCTTGGTCATGGTGCGGCAATTTCTGCCCAATGCGCATTGCCGGTGATGTGTGACGTGCGCAGTGCGGACTTGGCCCTAGAGGGTCAGGGAGCGCCGCTGGCTCATCTTGCGGATCTTTACCTTTACCCCGGATATGTCGCCTACTTAAACCTGGGCGGTATTGCTAACATCACACTCCCTTCTACCGGTAAAGCCTGGGATCTGGCTGGTGCAAATCAGCTATTAAATGCATTAGCCGGCTTGGTCGGTAAGGCTTACGATGACCGTGGTATGCTGGCAGAGTCCGGCAAAGTGATTCCCGAATTGCTGGCTCGGTTAAGTGCGGATGATTTTTTATCAAAAGAACCACCCAAAAGCCTGGACAATCAATATGTGACCGATCACTTTACCCGCATCTTGCTGGATGATCCCCATCCGGTGGAAGATCGACTGGCAACGGCAACCGAACATATTTCCGAAGAGGTGGTCCGGTCGCTGGTCCGCTACAGCATTGTGAACGGAAAGATCCTGATCACCGGCGGCGGAGCATACAACGATTTTCTGATCAGACGGTTTATGGAGCATTCCGTGAAAGCCGGATTGAAAGTGGAATGGATCATCCCGGAGGCACGGATTCTGGAATACAAGGAAGCGATCCTGATGGCTTTGATGGGCTATCTCAGGATCGAACATCGAGCTAACTGCCTGCCCACCTTCACCGGTGCCAGCGGGCCCTCATCCAATGGTGCATTGTATCAAACCATTCCTTCCCTATGAAGCATGTTTTAGTCACCGGAGCAAATGGATTTCTTGGCGCCCACCTGGTCCGCTTTCTTTCCGCGCAACCGGAGATCCGGGTGATAGCCATGCATCGCGCACAGTCCGATTTAAGCCTGGTTAATGACCTATTGGACGATCCGGGTATCCGCTGGATAACCGGAGATGTCTTGGAGCTTTCTTCCCTTCGGCTAGCCATCCGGTCCGCTGATGTCGTGATCCACAACGCGGCAGTCGTGTCGTACCGACGCCAGGATGCACCACAACTGTACGCCGTCAATGTGGAGGGAACCGCCAATGTGGTCAACATCATGCTCGAGGATGAAAGTCCTAAACGGCTGCTTTACATGAGTTCCGTAGCGGCCACCGGTCATGTGGAATTTGGACTGATTGATGAACAAGCGGAGTGGCGGGACGAGGTCTACCACTCAAATTACAGCTGGTCCAAATATTGGGCTGAGCTAGAGGTCTGGAGAGGATTTGCGGAAGGTCTGGAAGGCCTCATATTTAATCCCAGCACTGTCCTCGGCACCGGTAACTGGAATCAAAGTTCTTGTCAGCTGTTTAGTCAGGTGTGGCATGGTCTTAGGTTTTACGCGCCGGGAGGCACCGGCTTCGTCGATGTCCGTGATGTGGTCGCTGCAGTTTGGGAAGGCTTAAAGCGGGAAGATCTGACGGAAGAACGCTACATTCTGAATGGTACCAACACCTCCTATCGGGATTTGCTCATGCGGATAGCCGGGTTGCTGGATAAACCGGTTCCCCGCTGGGAAGTATCCCGTATGCTGCGACGTCTTGGTTTGGCAGTGGTCGCCCCCCTGGAAGCGATGGGTCTCTGGCATCATCCCGTTTCCAGTGAAATCCTGCGTAATACCGGGCAGACGAACCGGTTTGATGCCCAAAAAGCCATTCGCGATCTAGGCATGCAATTCACCCCACTGGAAGAAACCCTGCAATACACCTGTGGTCGCTTTATGGCGGAACATACTCGCTAAATAAAATCCTTTCATCGATGTGAAACCCGAATTTGTCGAACATTTGCGTTTCCGATCGGAAACTTTCGAAACAAATTTTGTTTCCGGCCGTTTATTCGACTAGTTTTGCACGGTTTTTCTGACTATGGAGTTGAAGCAAAGAATCATCAATAATGCCCGTACGCTATTTCTTAAGCGGGGAATCAAGGGAGTGACCATGGACAATCTGGCCCGTCATTTAGGAATTTCCAAAAAAACGCTCTACCAGCATTTTGATAATAAAGAGCACCTCATCGGGATCCTGTTGCAATCACATCTTAATGAGGAAACCAGGATAATACGGGATATCCTGGTCAAAAGCACCGATGCCATCGATGAGTTTTTAAAGATAGGTACCTATGTGCTGAATATCCTCAGGGAATTACCTTCAGAAATTCTCTTCGACCTCCAGAAATATTATTCAGCCGCTTATGGTAAATGGAATGAAGTCCATAAGTCTTTTGTCTATGAAACCGTTCGGGCCAACCTGGAGCGTGGCAAGACCCAGGGGCTTTACCGTTCGAATCTGAATACGGATGTATTGGCAAGGATCTATGTGGAGAGTACGACGATGATTGTCAATGATGAAGTATTCCCCCCGGCCAAATACCGGCCCAGTGAATTGTTCGAACATTTTCTTCGCTACCATCTGAATGGTATAGTATCACAATCCGGCTATGCACACTTACAAAAACACTTCTATGAACATTTTAACGAAGCAGCTTAAGTTTTATCGGACACTTTTGCCGATTTTATGTTCGGTCATGCTTTCTGGTCAGCTGTTCGCACAGACCCAGTCTTTCACCCTGGATCAGGCTATCCAGTATGCGAAAGAGCACAGCACGTCCATGCAATTGGCAAATCTGGATGTCCAGGATGCCAATGAACAGATCACGGCTTACAAAGCCATTGGGATTCCCAAAATTAGCGGAAGTGTTAATTACCAGTATTACATCAACATTCCAACCCAGATTCTGCCCGATTTTCTCGGGCCGGCCGTAGATGGACGGTTACTCACGTATAACCTGATCTCATCCAATGAAGTTTTACCCGGATCCGATGCCGGTTTTCCAGCCCAGTTCGGAAGGAACAACAACGTCAATGCCGGCTTGAACCTGGATATGCTCCTGGTTGACGGCTCCTATTTTCTAGGGCTTAAAGCGGTACGCCTCGCTCGTGAATTGGCGGTTCGCCAGCAGAATGTTTCCATCCGTGATCTCGAAAACAATGTTACGACAGCATACCTGGCGGTCATGAGTGCCGCCAAAAATGAGACCATCCTGCTGAATAACATCGCTTCCCTTGAGCAGACCTATCATGAAACGCGCATCACGTACGAAAACGGATTTATTGAGAAAATGGATGTCGACCGCATCCAGTTGACCCTGGAAAACCTGAAACGCAATCTCGATAATGTAAAGCGTTACATCGAGCTGAGTAAAAACCTCCTGAAGTTTCAGATGGCCTTTCCCTTAGACCAGGAGATCACCCTTTCGGATGCATTCGATGACCTGGTCGATCAAGCAAAAGCAACGCCCGAGTGGGCGGCACTGGCCATCGATTACAACCAGAGACCCGAATACCGGGTATTGGAAACGGCGCATACTCTGGCAGAAATGGACGTGAAAAGGCAGCAATTAGGCTACTATCCTTCGTTGCGGGGATTTGGCGCTGCCGCTGCATCGCTGCAACGGAATAAACTTTTTGATGGGAATGAATCAGGTTGGTTCCCTTCGACTTATTTAGGCGTCACCCTCAATGTTCCCATCTTTGACGGGTTTGACCGCAAAGCGAAAATCAATCAGGCAAAAATTACCCTGGCCCGCAATCAGGTGCAAACCGACCTGTTTAAGCAGTCGGTGTCCCTGGAGGTAAGCAATGCCCGCACCCAATATGCTAATGCCAGGGAATCCCTGGAAGCATCCCAGCGCAACCTGGACCTGGCTACCCGGATCCTGGAAACCGCCAAGACCAAATTCAAGGAAGGGGTAGGTACCAGTTTGGAAGTCATCCAGGCAGAACGCGAATATTATGAAGCCCAGGCCAATTTGATGAATGCAGAATACGATCTCGTAGTAGCAAAAAACGATTGGCAAAAAGCTTTGGGAATTAAGTAAAGTCACCCTAATCTCTAATACCAGGACTATGAAATGGACCGATTCATTTAAAACGATTGTTCTTCTTTTTTCGGCAGGCCTTATCGCATGTTCTTCAGGACAGGAAGAAACGATGCCCACAAACCTGACCGAGCTGAAAGCATTGTACGAAAAAAAGCAAAGCGAGCTGCGTAGCTTGAATACCGACATCGCTGAGATAGAAAAAGCCTTGGCCAAGTTGGACACTACCCAGCACCCGACGGCAAAAACGCTGGTTACTACTACCCAGCTGATGCCTGTCGAATTTGAGCATTTTATTAAAATCCAGGGCAATGTCCAGGCTGATGAAGCAGTGAATGCCAGCAGCGAGATGGGCGGACGCATACTGAACCTCAAGGTTAAAGAAGGCCAGCAGGTAAGCCGTGGTGCCCTGATTGCCGTATTGGACGCTGAAACCATCCTCAAGCAAAAGGCGGAAATTGAAACCGCTCTGCAACTTGCTACCACTGTTTTTGAAAAACAGTCCAAATTATGGGAACAGGAGATCGGGTCCGAAATCCAGTATTTGCAGGCGAAAAACAATAAGGAACGCCTGGAAAAATCCCTCGAGACAATTGATGCCCAGTTGGCTAAAGCAGATGTCTATGCGCCTTTATCCGGCGTCATCGATATGGTTTATCTGAAGGAAGGGGAACTGGCAGGACCAGGTGCTCCCATCGTCAGCATCCTGGATGTCCGTAAGGTTAAAGTGGAAGCGGAAGTACCGGAGAAATACCTGGGCACCATCCACAAAGGAGACCAGGTCCAGATTTCATTTCCTGCGCTCAACCAGGAAGTGACCGCGCGGGTCACCCTGCTTGGACGGACCATCAATTCGGCTAACCGGACATTTAGTGTCGAGGCTGAGCTCCCAAATCCGTCGGGTATCCTGAAACCCAATTTGTTGGCAGAGATTAAATTCCGTGACCAGGCTATCCCGGACGCTTTGGTGGTACCGCTTTATTTGGTCCAGCAAGAGGTAGGTGGCGATCAGTTCGTCATGGTATCCGACTCCACCGCAACAGGTTTGGTCGCGAAAAAAGTCTACGTGACAACCGGGATTGCATACAACGATCAGGCCGTAGTCAATGAAGGGCTTCAAGCCGGCTTGCGTCTGATTGTGGAAGGTGCACAGGAAGTATCCAATGGAGAACCAATTGAAATTGTCCAACCGCAAGCCGCATTAACTGAGAAAAATGGAAAATAATTCACCGCAAGCTTCCAAACAACGTTATTTCAGTCTGACGAATCTGGCGGTAGATAATTCCACCAGCATCTTCATAGTAACGTTTATGATCCTGCTTTTTGGAATCCAGTCTTACAACCGGATGCCCAAAGAACAATTTCCTGAGGTGGTTTTCCCTCAGATATACGTCAATACGCCGTATTTCGGGAACTCAGCCGCAGACATTGAAAACCTGGTCACCCGTCCAATTGAAAAAGAAATCCAATCCATCCAGGGCATCAAAAATGTTAACTCAACGTCCATGCAGGATTATTCGGTGATCATCGCCGAGTTTGAAACGGACGAGGACATTGACAATGCCTTGCGCAAGGTCAAAGACGCCGTCGATAAATCAAAATCCGAGTTGCCTACGGATCTGACTCAGGAACCTTATGTCACGGATATTAACTTGTCCGAAATCCCAATCATGACCGTCAATGTCTCGGGGGATTACAACAACGATGAGTTGCGGAATTATGCGGATTACATCAAAGATCACCTGGAAGACATCGATGAGGTGTCCAAAGTAGATATGAAGGGTGCCCTTGAGCGTGAAGTTCAGATCAATGCGGACATTGCCAAAATGCAAGGGGTTAAGGTAAGTTTCGGTGATATTGCGAATGCAGTGTCGGCTGAAAACCTAAACATGTCCGGTGGCGAGTTAGTTAACAATGATTTCCGGAGAGCTATCCGCGTCGTTGGACAGTTTGAGAATGTCAGCGAAATTGAAAACCTCATCGTCAAATCGGAATTTCAAAATCCGATATACCTAAAGGATATTGCCACCGTTAAGATGGCCTATCAGGACCGTACTTCGTACGCCCGCTCGGACGGGCTGCCGGTTATTTCGCTGGATGTCATCAAGCGCAAAGGACAGAACTTGCTGGATGCTTCCGACCATGTTAAAGAAGTGATCGAAAAGGTGCAGCCGGATCTGCCCACAGATTTGCGGATCAGCATCTTCAACGATCAATCCATCCACACCCGGGACCAGGTTTCCAATCTGGAGAACTCGATTATCTCAGGTGTTATCCTGGTGGTGCTGGTCTTATTGTTTTTCCTGGGACTCCGCAATGCGCTGTTTGTAGGGATGGCTATTCCCTGGTCCATGCTGATGGGGATCATGTGGTTGTACTTATCGGGTACGACCATGAACATCATCGTTCTTTTCTCTCTGATTCTGGCACTGGGTATGCTGGTCGACAATGCCATCGTGGTCGTGGAAAACATTTACCGGTACATGCAGAATGGATATAAGGGCATTGAAGCGGCAAAACGGGGAGCGGGAGAAGTGGCTATGCCTATAATCTCGTCTACGGCGACGACGCTGGCCGCATTTATTCCTTTGGCATTCTGGCCCGGCATTGTTGGTAATTTCATGCAGTATTTACCGTTGACACTGATTATAGTGCTTACTTCCTCGTTGCTGGTTGCGCTGGTGATCAATCCGGTCTTCACGGCTGTGTTTATGAAAGTAGACAAGCGGCTCGAGCAAAAATCGGCGCGTCAACGCAAACGCCGCAATATCCTGATCGGCGCTGGAGCGATGACCCTGCTGGCTGTCGGGATGCACATGGCCGGAATCGAATGGGCAAGGAATTTATTGGGGATCGCTATCCTGATTACCTTGATCAATTTCTTCTTACTGCGACGTGCTGCCTTTTATTTTCAAAATAATCTGTTGCCGATCCTGGAGCACTCGTACGACCGGTTTGTACGTTTTGCCTTGCGCCGTAAAAACCCCTTGTGGTTCTTTGCTGGGACCTTTGGATTGTTGTTTTTCGCATTGGCACTCCTGGCTATTAAATCGCCGGCCGTCATCTTTTTTTCCAAGTCGGATCCATTATACGTAAATGCATTTATTGAATTACCGATCGGTACGGACATCGAAGCCACCAACCGGTTGATGCATTCCATGGAAGACCGGATCAAAAATGTTATCGAACCTTATCAACGGGTCGTCGAATCGGTGCTTGTCCAGATCGGTGAAAATACATCGGACCCCAATAGCCCGCCGGAGCCGGGAGCATCGCCGCATAAAGCGCGGATAACCGTAGCTTTTGTGCCATCCGATAAGCGTGACGGCGTATCCACGGTAGAGATTATGGAGAAGATCCGGGAAAGTCTGCATGGATATCCTGGCGTTCAAATCGTGGTAGACCAAAATGCCAACGGCCCTCCGACCGGAAAACCGATTAACCTTGAGTTGCGCGGCGAGAATATCAATAAATTGGCCAAACTGAGTGAAGAAGTCATCAATTATTTCAACAGCCAAAACATACCAGGCATTGAAGAATTGAAGGCGGATGTGGGTATTGGCAAGCCGGAATTGATCGTAAACATCGATCGGGATGCCGCCCGTCGGTATGACGTATCCACTTATTCCATTGCGGATGCCATTCGTACCTCGGTGTTTGGTAAAGAGATCAGCAAATACAAAGAAGGAGAAGACGAATACCCGATCCAGCTACGCGTAGATACCTCTTCGCGGAATTCCATTACCGACCTGATGAATCAGGTAATCACCTTCCGGGATATGGCGACCGGAAAGATCAGTCAGGTGCCGATCAGTGCCGTGGCAAATAATTCATACAACTCTTCGTACAGTTCCATTAAACGGAAAAATGGTGACCGGGTCATCACGGTCTATTCCAATGTGCTGGATGGATATAATGCCAACAGCATCGTAACCGAGTTGAAAAAGCTGATGACCAATTACGATTTGCCGGAAGGATTTACCTACGAATTTACCGGGGAGCAACAGCAACAAACGGAGGACCTGGACTTTCTGAGTACTGCATTTGCCGTAGCTATTTTCCTGATATTCATCATCATTGTGGCGCAGTTTAACTCCATTGTTTCTCCGTTTATCATCATGCTGACCGTCTTGTTTTCAACGATTGGAGTATTTCTGGGATATGCTTTTTCCGGACGTGATTTTGTGATTGTGTTTACGGGAATTGGTATCATCTCGTTGGCCGGGGTGGTAGTGAATAATGCCATCGTGCTGATCGACTATACGCAACTGCTATTAAGACAAAAACGGGAAGCGCTGGGTCTGGATAGTGATATGGCGTTACCGCTTAAGGATGTTAAGGAAGCAATCGTTATGGCTGGTTCGACCCGTCTGCGGCCGGTTCTATTGACCGCAATTACTACCGTATTGGGTTTGATTCCGCTGGCTATCGGATTCAATTTTGACTTTTTCTCGTTGGTTAAAGAATTGGATCCGCATATTTTCATCGGAGGTGATAATGCGACCTTCTGGGGTCCCATGGCCTGGACAGTGATCTATGGATTGGTTTTTGCCACCTTCCTGACCCTGGTTGTGGTACCTGTCATGTTTTGGCTCGCCCACCGAGCGAAACTTGCTGGCTCCAGATTGTTTAAAAGCAATTCACCTTCAGTCGGTTAAAGGGACCTTTAATCGAATTGAATGGTCTTATAAAAGAAATGAAACATGGAGAATGAATTAATTCTGCTCCGTGAAGAATTGGTCAAACCAACTCCTTTGGAGCAGTTCATGACCTGGTATGAGGAAGCATTTCATTCGGAAGGCGAACTGATAGCCAATGCCATGACCCTGGCGACCGTCGACGAGGATAATAAACCGTCCGCCCGTCTGGTCATGCTAAAAGGACTTTCCAGTGAAGGCTTTGTTTTCTATACCAATTTCCACAGCCGGAAAGGACACGACCTGGCGAGAAACAGCTATGCTGCGCTGGTATTTTGGTGGCCTAAACTAGCCCGGCAGGTAAGGGTGCAAGGGGTGGTTCAAACGTTCGATCCTACCCAGTCCACCGAATTTTTCCAGGAGCGTCCACGAGCATTCCAGATAGGTACCTGGGCTTCACCACAAAGTCAGATCGTTCCTGACCTTGATTACCTGGTCGAACGGCACAAGGAAGTAGAGCAGAAATACTCCGAAGGAGCCATACCCCGGCCACCCCATTGGGGAGGTTATATGATGTTGCCGGAACGTATGGAATTCTGGCAAGGCAATGACAACCACCTGCATGACCGGCTGGAATACCAGCGATTGGATAGCGGTGACTGGCAATTGCACCGGTTGGCACCGTAGGCGAGATATAGTTAGGAACTGCCGTTTCTGTCAAAATCTGAGGCAGAACTGATCGATATATTACTCTTCGGGTTAATATAATTACCGGATAAGGGTGATGTCTCCATCCAATAATCGTCGGGAACCGTTGCTGAACTCCGCATCCACGAAATAGTGGAAAACACCTGGATTAAGCATTTTGCCTTTAAAGGTGCCATCCCATACCGGCTGGCCTGCATCCGGATAATAGGCATGAGCTTCAAAAACAATTTCTCCCCAGACATCCCGGATGACAAAGGAATGGATAAGAACCAGGTTTGAACCCGGATAAAGTCGCAGCTCGTCATTTTGACCATCACCATCCGGAGAGAAAATATTAGGAATGAACAGACGGCTGGTTTCGGATACGATGATGGTTACATCGTCGGTATAAGTGCATCCCTGGGCATCCTGCGCCCGGATCCGGAACGCGCCGGTTTGCAACAGATCCATCGTCATAGGCAGACAGTTCTGGCAAGTTGTTCCATCCGGAAGATACATGGTATAGCTGGTCAGAGTGACATTGGTCTCCAGCTGGATGGTGACCGGCTCACCCAGCATCACCTCCCGGTTCGGTCCCAGACTGACAAAGGCCTGTGCACTGGTATCCTGGAAAGAAACGATGGTACTGGCTTCGCATCCGTTTTGATCCATTACCTGTAAAGTAAGGGTTGTCGTCGTATCCGGTACCGGATATTGAAAGGGTAATGAAGGTATCCCCAACTGCGGGCCGCCGTTTATCCGGAATCGGTAGGGTGGTTGCCCATTCGCAAGTGATGTGATTTCCAGCATTTTTTCTGTGTTTGACTGGCATCCTGCAGAAGTGGGTTGCGCTTGTATCTTCAGCGTATCAAAGGTCAGGTTGATCTCGATGATGGAGTCGCAGCCCAGATGGTTGGCGCCCGGCAGGATTTCGGTTCCAGCCGGATGGTTGGCATCGTAGCGGATTCCATTGACCACCAGAAAATCGCCCGGACACAAGGTGAGGAGAAGCTGATGAGTTGTTGGAGCGACCACTTGCAGTGACACATCAACAATGCTATCACACCCAAAACGGGATGCCCCGGATAGCAAAACATGCCCATTAGGTCGGTTTGCATCAAAGAGCGCCGTATCAACGAATACAAAATCACCGGGACAGATGGCATCGTTAAGCAGGAAATGTACGGCATCGGTAAAATGCAAATCCACCTGGATGATGGAATCGCAACCCTGTGCATTGGCGCCCGGCAGGACTTCCATCCCTGATGGTTTTGCTTCATTATACAGATGGCCGTTAATCACCAGCTCCGATCCATTGCATAGATCCATGGTCAAATAGGAAGTAGTGGGCTTTAACAATTCGGCAGAAACCACTACCATGGAGTCGCAACCTAAATGGCTTTCTCCAGCCAGTAATACGGTGTCGGAAAGATGCGTTTCACTGAAGAAAACACCTGCTATTTCGATGATTTCTCCCGGACATAATGCGATTTCCTGCATGCCCACCGGGATCGGCACATAGGTCAGCTGGATATCCAGCATGCTGTCGCAGCCAAAAACATCCTGCCCGGCAATTAGGGAGCCGGAGGGTCTGTTCGCATCAAAACGTTCTCCTCCGTACATGCGGAAATCACCGGTGCAGAGAGATTCGCGAATGATGGTGGTCGTTGGTGAGTGGGGAATTATTACCACATAAAGCATACTGTCGCAACCGTTCACAGATTGTGCCGGAAGATGTACGAGCGAACTTTGCGATTCTGAATGAAAATGCTCCCCGGCCAGATTGACTGTATCTCCCGGACATAGATTCAGTAATACAGTGTCTACCAAACCCGGATACAAGGTCAACCGGACATCGAAGATAGTGTCACAAGCCATACCTGAAGAACCGGATACCAGGCCGGAAAGATGTCCGGCAAAAAAGGTTTCGCCAGCAAGAGTCAGGGTATCTCCCGGACACAGCTCCTGACGGATCGGTATCGTATCCGGTGTCGTGAAATGCAGCATGACCCGCATGATGCTATCGCATCCGCCCTGAGCAGCTCCTGGTAATACAGCGAACCCATCTGGCTTCGCCATATAGAAAGTTTCATTGCCGATGGTCAGGGTGTCATTGATGCAGAGGGTACGCTCGTAGTCGGTCGTATCCTGAGCGATGGTGGTGATGTGCACCTCCCCACTGACGATGCCCTCACAAAAATTGTCCTTGAGTCCCGTCAATTTGAGGGTGATGTCTCGGTTTGCCAACACTCGAAACGAAAAATTAGGTGTGCTTGCCTGAATGTTTTGCGGGGTTCCGTTCCGTTCATAAGCGATGGCAAAAGGTGCAGTTCCGGTCAGGTCAAGCATGATCTCCGGTTCGGTGCCCTGACAGGCTACGATGTCTCCGCTGATGGTTGCCGTAGGAGGTGTCCTTACGGCAATGATCACAGGTGGTGAAACCTTCGCACAGTAATCACCCGGGTCAAAACCGGAACCTTTATCCGTACTGGCGGCAGCGGAAAAATAATAATAGCCCGGGGCAAGCGGCTTTTGAACCTGGTCCCAGTCGATGGCGTAGAAATTGGATTGAAAGAGAATGGTCCCAATTGAATCTGCACGTCCGGTATACAAGATGTAGAATAAACCGTCATCTCCATCATTCACATAGCCACCCAGATCAATAAATTGCTGACTACCGGTAACTTCCGGACATACATAAATGGTATCTCCGGCTCCTTGTAATGCGGATGCAGCGGTGATGCAACTGCAGTTTGGGGCGCTGTGCTGGATGTCCACCGTGTCGCAGACGTCAAAAGCGCCAGACCAGATTTTCAAATGCAGATCCTGACCGACAGGGATCGGTTCGGTGATAATTTTGTTGCCGATGCGCATAGCCTGTGCGCCGGAAAATCCATAGGAGTTACTGGTATCGCCATCCATGGTAATCGTCGCTCTCCAGGCGGTATCGGCAAAGCAATCGACCAGGATCGATTCAGACGATATGGTGCCGGTAAAATGAATTTCTGGCCGGCTTAGTAGACGGCCGGTACAACGATTATTGGATATGAAATTGGCAAATTGGACCTTTGAAGGAGAACCTACAAAATCCCTGATGGTATCGTTTTGAGCATCCGTTTGGAAAAGATATTGAGTTCCGAAATCCTCATCGAGAAAATAGGTCAGGGTATAGGGTGCGTCACCGGTAAAGTGAACAGCTATCTCGCGAGCGCCATAAAAATTTCCTAGACAGATGGTGTCAGGGGTTAAAAACATCACGGTGGCATCCAGAAGGACGATGGTGTCCAGCACGGTATAATGGCATGTGTCGTTGAGGGTGATTTCGACGGTGTCAACAAAGGTTCCTCCTCCTTGCGTCAAATAAGGAACAAAGCGATTGGTCGAGTCGATGATACCCGGACCGTGCCAACGGAATTTTACACTGTCACCGGGGGGAAATGGTAGGTTCAGCTCAATGGTGTCAAATAACATTTCACTAAAGCAAAAGGTATCATTGAAAGTAGTGAATTTAAGGTCAGGGCAGGTGACCAGCGGTGCAAGGCAGGAGGGGCTGGGATCAACAGTGACCTGACCGGATACTTCGGCAGAACATTTTCCGGCGTTAGTAAGGGTGACAGAAAAATCCAGGTCTTCCGACAGCTTTCGGCTGATACGCTGATCGGTTTCTCCTGTGCTCCAGGCATAGGTGTCGGCGGAAGCTGCCTGAATGGTTACAGGGTTATTCAGACAAACGGTGCTGGAAGGGAAAAATTGTAAATCATTGCCGGGTAAGGGAATGCGAATAACGTCTATGGATGTTGAAGCAATGCATTTATTGCTGGTGGTCCCGGTCAGTGTAAACGTACCCTGTTGATTGTTGAGCAGTACGCTTCGTCCGTTGCTTTGAAAAGAACCGGATTTCCATTTCCAGGAGCTAAAATTTCCTTGGCCGGTCAATGCCAGCGTAGACCCTTCACAATAGCTCATGTCTCCCTGGATGGAGATGGCTGGACAATCGATTTGAATTGGGCTGCCATTTGGCGTAATGATGGAGCATACGGTAGTCCCCTGTTTCCAAACAATTTTGATAAAAGTGATGGCACTTGTGCAAATGGTTGCATCGATTGGGACATTAAAGGTCAATGGCTGGAGGCCTGGATCCGGCCAAATGATACATCCGGCTGATCGGGTAGAATTGTTTGCCAGGTAAAATGAACCTTCCTGTATGCTTTGGCTGTAGCTAATGGTATTCTGACATCCACCGCAAAATTGAATGCTGTAGGATTTTGTACTGTTTGGCATATCGGTAAAGGCCCCGATACCGCGTGAGCAACTATTTTGCAATACGTATACAGGAGTCGAGAAGTCTTTTGACGCTTTGCATAAGGCACTCCAGTCGTAAGCATTTGCATTGAAGTCTGCGCTCATTAAGACGATAACCAGAGCATTCGGCGGTATGATATCCCCAGGTTTGGCAGGTATAATGTTGCATCCGACATTTGGCACGGACGGAGTGCTTGAAAAGGGGCATTGGCTGGAACCCAGATCGTCACATCCTGAAGCGCATAGCATCGGCGACTTGTTACCCTCGTCCAATACAATGGATAAGTCATTGACAGCCAATCCACTACCTGAGTTGAAGGTCAAATATTCATTGGATTCACTGACACATGCATTGATCATTGCCCCTATCAAGGTAGGACAGGTCGGATTTTGGCAACTCACCTGATTAAATGCAAATGTCTCTAGTAAGGTGCCTTCTCCTTTCGTAGGGTCAAATCCGGCCTGGTTGCCGGAATAGACCTCCAGGCTAGTCGTTGGAGTAATATTGGTGACGGTGGTTTTAATTTGCAAATCGATACCGGCACAGGCTTTGGTCATACCATTTGGAAGATTGACCTCGGTGGCTCCGATCACTACCGGGCAAGACTGACCGTGCAGCCACCATGCGGCAAGCAGCAATATCAGGGTGATAGCGCCGGTTCTGTTTTGCATCCTGCAAATGTAGAATTAATTGGTATTGAGCCTTCGTTATCAGATGTTAAAACAGTCGGGAAAATTCATTCCCCTTTGAGCCTGCAGCACACTGGGCATAAACTGGAAGGCAAACCCAATCCATGGGGGGAATTTTACTAACTTTGCCGCCCTAAAATGGTCCATTTATGGCATTAAGCGAACAGGAACTAGTACGCAGGGAGTCCTTGCAAAAGATCAGGGAGTTGGGCATAGACCCTTTTCCTCCGGAGCCATTTCCGGTCACCCACCATGCTACGGATATCAAGGCTGCATTTCATGATGATACGGAGCAGTGGCAGAATATTGCCATCGCCGGACGGGTGATGATGATCCGCAATATGGGGAAAGCTTCATTTGCCGAATTACAGGATGCAACCGGTAAAATCCAGATCTATGTCGCCCGCGATGAGATCTGCCCGGATGAGGATAAAACCCTGTATAATAAGTTATTTGCCAAATTATTGGACATCGGTGACTACATCGGGGTGAAAGGGTATGTTTTTCGGACGCGAATGGGAGAAATCACCCTGCACGTCAAGGAACTGAAATTATTAAGCAAAGCCCTGCATCCTCTGCCTATCGTGAAGAAAGATGCAGATGGCAACGTGCACGATGCGTTTACAGATCCTGAACAACGCTATCGACAGCGGTATCTGGACCTCACCGTAAATGACGGCATCAAGCAGATTTTTGTTCTGCGCAGTAAATTGGTGTCTGCCATGCGGCGCTTCTTTGATGCCAGGGGATGGCTCGAAGTGGAAACACCCATCCTGCAACCCATCCATGGCGGTGCAGCGGCCAGGCCGTTCAAGACGCACCATAACACGCTGGATATCCCGCTTTATTTGCGCATTGCCAATGAGCTGTATCTCAAAAGGCTGGTGATTGGTGGTTTCGACGGCGTTTATGAGATTGGTAAAATGTTTCGCAATGAGGGGATGGACCGGACGCATAATCCGGAGTTTACCGGCATGGAAATTTATGTGGCCTACAAAGACTACAATTGGATGATGGAGATGGTGGAGCAAATGCTGGAGTACATCACCACTGAGCTTTTTGGCACCACAAAAGTATCCTATAATGGTCAGGAACTGGACTTCCAGGGACCTTTCCGCAGGCTTTCGATGTACGATTCCATCAAAGAATATACGGGTGTGGATATTTCAGAGATGGATGAACCAACCCTGCGTACCCGCTGCCGGGAATGGCATATCCCCATTGACGACAGTATGGGCAGGGGTAAACTCATCGATGAGATATTCGGTGCCATGGTGGAGAAAAACCTGATCCAGCCGACTTACATCACGGATTATCCGCTCGAGATGACTCCTTTGGCAAAGAAACACCGCAGCATTCCCGGGCTGGTCGAGCGATTTGAATTATTTGTCAATGGCAAAGAAATCGCCAATGCCTACACGGAGCTGAATGATCCTATGGATCAGCGGGAACGTTTTGAGGAACAGCTGAAACTGGCTCAGCGTGGTGATGAGGAGGCAATGGCTTTGGATGAAGACTTTCTTCTGGCTATGGAGTACGGCATGCCGCCAATGTCCGGCCTTGGAGTCGGTATTGACCGGTTGGTGATGTTGATGACGGATCAACAGAGCATCCAGGAAGTGTTGCTCTTCCCGCAGATGAAACCGCTTAAGAAATAATGCGGTCGCTCCTTGCCAGTGCAGTTGTGTTATTCGTAATCCTGACCTGCTCAGGTTGCGGAGGCAATTCGGCTCATTTTAATAAATCCGCAGTTCTCTTTCCGGTCCATGCCGACAGCCAGGTGGTGAAGATCCAGGTTCTGCCAGGAAGCCAGGGACTGGCTATGCAGGTGGGAAATCGCGCAGAACTGACCTATTTCAATTTGTCCGGGGTAAAGACCGGTAGCTTTTTACCCGACCCGGCTCCCGATGAAGTACATGCTTTTTACGTCTGGAGTCCGGACAGTGTGATCCTGGTATCGCACAATCAGTTGTTAGGTTACGGGCCTCACGGCACAGCTCATCCGATATCTCTGGCAGGCGTATTTGGTGATGTGGTTATGGATGACCGGCATCCCATCTTCTCATTGACGGACCGGATCTATTTTCTGGCTAACAACGACCGGCTGGCTATGGTCGACTTAACCATGGTCTACCGGTATAACTTTCATAAGCACACAACCGATGGATTGGTTGCCTATCCGAAACGCTTCAGTCGGCCGGTAGGTAATCCGGAGATTCCGGTTTGGACGACAGATGGATCCCGGTTGATTTGTGCGCTTCCCGGTCAGCCTCAATTGCTGATCTATGATCTGCAAAATCGCACCGAGCAGCTCGTTTCCCTGAAGGTGGATAGCGAAACCGCCGGGTTGTATTACCGGGCTGGATCGCATGAATATTTTCGACTGACACGGCCAGATGCGAATAATGTGTTTAAACTGCAACTTCTGAAACCGGATTTTTCCCTCGCCAAGGAAATTGTTGTGTCGGCAGAGGACTACGATCCCGCACAGGCATTTGTAGCTGCTGGCGACATTTACCTCCGGCAACAACTGGGAGCGGCAGGGGAGGTGGCATTTGACCGGATCATTTTTTGATTGCT
>ERZ795053.222-NODE-222-length-72470-cov-13.699151_pt1 | contig 72470 bp, 61 predicted proteins | sample MGYA00375137_ERZ795053 | MGnify/ENA primary metagenome ERZ795053 (study PRJEB30182, sample SAMN05720284) | activated sludge metagenome | isolation source: Anaerobic digester | place: Hong Kong | collected 2014-12-17 ...
AGCTCAAAGTACAGTAAAAGCCCGTCCGATATGAGGACGGGCTTTATGCATAAATTAAGTAATTAAGGGGCTTAGTTTGTTTTAAGCGCGCTTCTTTGCGAGCTGCGCCTTTTTGCGGTTGGCAGCATTCTTGTGAATGATACCAGCGGCAGCGGCCTGATCAACGGTCTTGACAGCAAGCTGATAAGCAGCCTCACTGGCAGTTGCGTCGCCGGCGCTCAAAGCCTCATCGTACCTGCGAATGACGGTCCTCATTTGGGACTTGGCCATACGGTTACGCAGATTTTCACCCTTAGTAACGCTCGCACGCTTGATTGCAGATTTGATATTTGCCAAAGCATTTCACCCCCTGTAGTAGTTTCGATATCTCGAACTGTGATACTATAACACAGCGAAGAAACAAATGCAAGCACTAAATCAAGATTTTTATAAAATAATTACGTCAGTTGTTGCGAAGACGGCATAAGGTATTTTTAGAGTCCGTCATGGCATAATATTTGTGGCGGCAAAGCTCGACGAACCATATTATGCAAAGGGAACATAACAAAAATGCAGTCCGAATCAACCGTGGCAGAATGTCACAACTTCGTTGCAATTTGCATGTTGACACAAGGGGGAGGCGGGGCTATAATATGTTTCGAAACTTAGCACTCGGACACAGTGAGTGCTAAAACTAAAGGAGGAATTAGTAATGCAACTGAAACCTTTACTGGACAGAGTTGTGATCCAAAACGTTGAAACAGAGGAAGTTACCAAGGGCGGAATACTGCTCACAAGCGCGGCAAAGGAAAAGCCCCAGATGGCGATAGTAGTCGCGGCAGGCCCCGGCGGCATGGTCGACGGCAAGGAAGTCAAGATGGTTCTCAAGGTTGGCGACAAGGTCGTATACTCTAAGTATGCCGGCACCGAAGTCAAGCTGGACGGCAACGAATACACTATACTGCGTCAGAGCGATATTCTGGCGACGGTTGAATAATAGGAGGGCATTATGGCAAAGCAGATTAAATACGGCGAAGAAGCAAGGCGTTCGCTTGAAGCGGGCTTGGATCAGCTTGCAAATACCGTGAAGATTACGTTAGGGCCTAAGGGCAGGAACGTGGTACTTGAGAAGAAGTTTGGCGCACCGCTCATCACGAACGACGGCGTTACCATAGCAAAAGAGATAGAGCTTGAAGACCCATTTGAAAACATGGGCGCACAGCTTGTGAAGGAAGTCGCCACTAAGACCAACGACGTCGCGGGCGACGGCACGACCACCGCGACCCTTTTGGCTCAGGCAATGGTACGCGAGGGCATGAAGAACGTTGCGGCGGGCGCTAACCCCATGGTTCTCAGGAGAGGTATCGAAGCGGGCGTAGAAGCGGCCGTAGACGGCCTCAAGAAGCTCTCAAAGCCCGTCGGCTCCAAGCAGGCAATCGCACAGGTTGCGGCTATTTCAGCGGGTGAGGAGCGCGTAGGACAGCTCATATCCGACGCTATGGAGAAGGTCGGCAACGACGGCGTTATCACCATCGAGGAGAGCAAGACCATGAAGACCGAGCTGCGCATCGTCGAAGGTATGCAGTTTGATCGCGGCTACTGCTCCGCTTACATGGCCACCGATACCGAGAAGATGGAAGCTGTTTTAGACACTCCGTACATTCTCATCACCGACAAGAAGATTTCCAACATTCAGGAGATTCTGCCCGTACTTGAGCCGATAGCTCAGCAGGGCAAGAAGCTTCTCATCATCGCCGAGGACGTAGAGGGCGAAGCTCTCGCGACCTTGGTCATAAACAAACTGCGCGGCGTGTTCACCTGCGTTGCGGTCAAGGCGCCCGGCTTTGGCGACAAGCGCAAGGCAATGCTTCAGGATATCGCAATCCTCACCGGCGGCGAGGTCGTTTCCTCCGATTTGGGCATGGAGCTGAAGGACGTCACTATCGCACAGCTCGGCAGCGCAAAGCAGGTTAAGGTCGATAAGGACAGCACAGTTATCGTTGAGGGCAATGGTGACAGAGCCGAAATCGAGGCCAGAATCAAGTCCATCAAGGCACAGATTGCGGAGACCACTTCCGACTATGACCGCGAGAAGCTGCAGGAACGCCTTGCAAAGCTCGCGGGCGGCGTAGCGGTGATAGCGGTTGGCGCGGCTACCGAGATTGAGATGAAGGAGTTCAAGCTCCGCATAGAGGACGCGCTTGCGGCAACCAGAGCGGCGGTCGAAGAGGGCATTGTTCCGGGCGGCGGCGTAGCTCTGCTGAACGTTATCCCCGAGCTGAAGGCTCTTGAGATGAACAGCAGCGGCGACATGAAGACGGGCGTTCAGATTGTGCTGAGAGCGCTTGAAGAGCCTGTTCGTCAGATTGCCAAGAACGCGGGAGTCGAAGGCTCCGTCATCGTTGACAGCATCAAGCGTAAGAAGAAGAACGGCTACGGCTACGACGCGGCCATGGGCGAGTATGGCATGATGGAGGAGAGAGGCATAATCGATCCTACCAAGGTGTCAAGGAGCGCATTGCAGAACGCGGCGTCAGTAGCTGCCATGATCATCACCACCGAGTCCCTTGTAGCTGAGATTCCTAAGCCCGAGGCAGCCCCCGCACCCGATATGGGCGGCGCAGGCATGGGCGGAATGTATTAATACAAAATAAATCAGGAGAAATAGGCGGGGATACTAAGTCCCCGCCTGTGGTTTTTTATGAAGTGGTTCAAAAGATTCACCCTGGAGCATCAAAGCCTGTGGATGTTCATAAAGTACGCGCTAAACGGACTTATCGCGAGCGCGGTTGAGTTTGCCGTGTACGCGCTGCTGTTCTTTTGGGCGTTCAGCTCACTCAAGGAGATAGGCGTTAATTGGTGGATACTCAACTATGAAGCGGGCGAGGCGGGCGGCCTGTGTACCATGCTGTCCACGGTGATTTCCTATGCGATAGCGCAGGTTGTCAACTTCATTATTCAGCGCAAATCGACCTTTAAGGCGGACAACAACGCAGCGGCAAGCGCCGTCATGTACGCGGCGCTGTCAGTGTTCATTTGGTTCTTCCAGATATGGTTCATGGGCGTATTGACAGCCGCGTTCACCGATGTTATGGGCGGCGGACTTGGGAGTATGCTTGCAAAGTGTCTGAACATGACCTTGGCGTTTGCCATAACCTATCCCATCAATAAGTTCGTAATTATGAAGCGCAGCAAAAAGCAGGTTCCCGCGACAGAGGATGAGCAAAAAGGCAAAAAGGCGTTATAAGCTTGGCTTATTGAACGCACAACAATAATCTGAAAAATCAACAAACGCCGCCTAATCGGGGAGCTTTCCCGTCAAGGCGGCGTTTTACCGTATCCGTATGCTGTCGGATTTATCTGTTGTACAGCTTCACATAGCGCGCAATGCGTGATGCGAGCGCGTCGTCATAAGCGCCCTCTTTCATGCGCCATTGCCAGTTAGATCCCAAGGTGCCGGGGAAGTTCATCCTTGCCTCGTCGCCAAGCTCAAGGTAGTCCTGCATCTGGGCTACGAACAGGTCGGCTGTGGAGCTCATGCCCAATCGCACAAAGGACCACACCATGCTTTCGTTGGGGTTATCGCCCGCGTAGGCCTTTGCAAACGCCAGATCATCGGGCTTTGCGGATGAAGCCCAGCCCATGACCGTGGTGTTGTCGTGAGTGCCGGTGTAGCACACGCAGCGATGCTCGTAGTTGTGCGGCAGGTAGTTGCTCTGCTCGTTGGAATCAAAGGCGAACTCAAGTACTTTCATGTTGGGGAAGCCCGCGTTTTCGACCAATTCCACAACTTCGGAAGTGACGACCCCAAGGTCCTCGGCTATGATAACCAAATTCGGGAAATTCGCCTTCAGCGTCGAGATGAAGTCCATATCCGGGCCTGTGATCCAACGCCCAATACGCGCCGTAGCCGAGCCGTATTCGACCGCCCAGTATGCGGCAAGCCCACGGAAGTGGTCTATACGAACGACGTCATAAAGCTGTCCGGCACGCGCAATTCGCCGCATCCACCAAGCGTAGCCGTTTTTGCCCATGCTGTCCCAACGATACAGCGGGTTGCCCCAAAGCTGACCGTCGGCGGTGAAGTAGTCGGGAGGAACGCCCGCAACCTCTGTGGGTCTCCGATCCGAATCAAGCTGAAACTCCTCAGGAGACGACCAAACATCCGCGGAATCCAGCGGTACATATATGGGCAGATCGCCTATAATGTGTATGCCGCGCTCGCCCGCGTAGCTCTTGAGCTTCTCCCACTGCTCATAAAACAAAAGCTGAATGAAGTTCTGAAGCTTGATTTCGGGCAGAAGCTTCAGACGCCAGTACGCCAAGGCCGCTTTGTCGCGAAGGCGGATATCGTCGTCCCATTCCTGCCACGACTTGCCGCCAAAGTGAGACTTTATCGCCATGAACAGCGAGAAATCCTCAAGCCACGCGTCGTTGTCGCGTTCAAAAGCTTCCATGCGAAGCATGAAGGCTACATCGTTCTTGGCTCGCTCAAAGGCCTTGCGAAGGACGATGTAGCGGGCATTGTATAACGCGCCGTAGTCAACATGCTCGGGGTCGCTGCCCCAATAAAGACCGTCAAAGTCCTCGTTATAGAGCAGACCCTGCTCCTTAAGGGCGTCGAGGTCGATGAAGTAGGGGTTGCCCGCAAAGGTGGAAAAGGACTGATAGGGCGAATCGCCGTAGCTCGTCGGACCCAAGGGGAGTATCTGCCAGTACTTCTGCTTTGCGGCGGATAGGAAGTCTACAAACCTGTAAGCCTCTTTGCCGAAGCTGCCGACGCCGTAGGGCGAGGGCAGGGAAGATATATGCATCAGAATGCCGGAAGCTCTTTTCATCAAACTGCCTTTCTCGTCAAGCTTAGCCCTTGACCGCACCCGCCACTATGCCCTTGATAATGTGCTTCTGACAGACAAGGTAGAACACAATTATCGGGATAATGCTGAGCGTAATGAGCGCCATGACCGCACCCAAATCTACATGACCGTAGCTGCCCTGAAGGTACTGAATGTGTATGGTGATAGTCTTGTACAGCGTTCTGTCAAGCACCAGGTAGGGCAGGAGGTAGTCGTTCCATATCCACATTATCTCAAGCACACCGACCGAAATCATGATGGGCTTGAGCATCGGGAATACTATCGAGAAGAAGGTACGCACAGGGCCGCAGCCGTCAATGGCGGCGGCTTCCTCTATCTCAAGCGGTATGCTCTTGACAAAGCCTGAGAACATGAATACGGCAAGCCCCGCGCCAAAGCCAAGGTAGATGATTGGGATGGTGAAAGGGGTGTTCAGCCTTAGGACGTAAGCCGTCTTGGACAGCGTGAACATGACCATCTGAAACGGTACGACCATGGAGAAAACGCAGAGGTAGTACACAATCTTCGAAAACGTGCTGTTGACCCTTGCGATATACCATGCCGCCATGGAGGTGCAGACCAGTATCAGCGCGGACGAAACAATGGTGATGAACAAGCTGTATGCAAGCGATTTTAGGAAGGGGTATTCGCCAACGGTAATGCCGTTTACATAGTTGGAGAAGCCGACAAAGGTGTCGGAGTTGGGGAAAGCGAAGGTCGCCGTGTTGATGGCCGAATTGCTCTTGAAGGAGTTCATCAGCACAATGATTATGGGGGCGATGTAGACAAGGCTTATGATGACAAACGCAACGGTAAGCACCGTCTTACCCGCGGAACCTTTCTGCTGTGTTTTCATTGCTGAATCTCCTTCCTTCTTGTAAGCGAAAGCTGAACGATGGCAAGAACCGCGACAAGCACGAAGAACACGACGGCCTTAGCCTGACCTACGCCCCTTGAATTGGAGTTAAGGTAGAAGGTGTTGTAGATGTTCAGCGCAAGCATCTCGGTAGATTTAATTATGGTTCCGTCCGCTCCGAATAGAAATGGCTGACCACCGTTCAAGACCAAGTTCTGATCGAACAGCTTGAACGAGTTTGTGAGCGTTAAGAAGGTGCAGATGGTAATGGAGGGCATGACCGTGGGAATGGTGATGTGCGTCAAGACCTGCCAGCCGTTCGCACCATCAATCTTGGCGGCCTCAATCATGTCGTCAGGTACGGACTGCAAACCGGCGATATAGATTATCATCATGTAGCCTATCTGCTGCCACGCCATCAGGATGATCAAGCTCCAAAAGCCGTAGGTGGTACTAAGGAGTATCGAGGTACCGAAGTTCTTCAAAATGCCGTCGAAAATCATCGACCAAATGTAGCCCAGGACGATACCGCCTATGAGGTTGGGCATAAAGAACACGGTTCTGAAAATGTTGGAGCCTTTGATGCCACGCGTTAAGGCGTAGGCCACAGCGAAGGCGAAAAGGTTTATCACCACCATGGAAACGACCGCGACCAAGGCGGTATACCAAAAGGCGTGCAGAAAGCCTGCGTCCTGGAATGCCTTGATGTAGTTTTGAATGCCAACCCATGTAGCGTTGCTTGTTGTTGTGAACTTACAGAATGACAGTGAAATGCCCCTCACAAAGGGATAGATGAAGCCTATGCAAAAAGCGACAAAGGTGGGAAGAAGAAACAGCGGGAACCAACACTTGATTGAGCGCCGTATCAGCTTCGAGTTCAGAGCCGCTTCGCTTTTGTGGGCTTGCTTTTTAGCTTTCATAGCTCCTCCTTGGGGTTGATGGGTAGAAAATGGGGACGAGCGTTTCCACTCGCCCCCACATGAAGGTTATACGGATTGATGCTTATTGAGCGGCGTACTGGGTTTCCCAACCGGTTACGAACGCGGTTACCACGTCGTCCCAGCTGCCGGTGCCTGCGGAGTACTGGGTCAGAGCGGCTACGACGCCTGCACGCCAGTTATCCACGTTGGGGGTGTAGTTGAACGCCCAGGTTACAACGTAGTTGCCATCAGCGAGGTACTCGTTAGCATCGTTGAAGAACACGTTCTCGGTCTCCTTGGCGGCCTTGAAGGGGATGGGTCCGAACTGCTCGGCCATCATGGTCGTGCCGGCTTCGGAGGTGACTACCCAGTACATGAAGTCCAAAGTAGCCTTGATATTGGCTTCGGAAGCCTTGCTGTTGACTGCCCAGCAATTCTCGGTGCCGCAGCACAGAGCGGCCTTTTCTTCACCTGCTGCGCCGCAGTAGATGGGGATCATGGCCAGGTTAGCGGCGTCCATACCGAAGGTGGTGGTCAGGTTGGAGTACTCCCAAGAACCGTTCTGATAGAACACGGCCTTGCCTTCGCCAAATTCGGCTTCGGCCTGGTCGCCGGTCGCGGATGCGAGCTGCGTGGGGTCAGTGTCGGAGTTGTTGATGTAGAGATCCCAAATCATCTTGAAGTTGTCAAGATAAGCGTCGGTGATGGTTGCGGGCTGAGCGGTTACATTGTCGTCCCTAAACTGATAGAACAGGGGCATGTTGGCAAGGTGACCGGAGAAACGCCAGCTGGAGGAACCGTCCATGCCGGAGGAGGTGAACGCTGCAAACGCAAGCTCGCCGCTCTCGTGACGTGCGGTGATGTCCTCAACAACGGTCTTGAGAGACTCGAAGTTGGTGATTTCATCCAGAGAATGACCCGCTTCTGCAAGCAGAGCGGTGTTGACGATGATGCCGAAGCACTCGTAGCAGTAGCCGATGCAGTAGACTTCGCCGTTTTCGCCAAACAGGTTGAAGTCGTTGGTGGTCATTTCGTTGTAGACAGCGCTGCCGGTGAGGTCATAGCAGTAGTCGCCCCAGGTATCAAGACCGGCCTGGTTGCCGCACTGGAACATGGTCGGAGCGGAATCGCCCTTGTCCATCTCGGCGGTCAGGGTCTCGGAATAGGTGCCGGAAGCAGCGGTGACGACGGTCACTTTTACGCCGGTCTCCTCGGTGTACTTAGCGGCAAGAGCCTGCCAAGCCGCGTCGGACTCGGGCTTGAAGTTGAGATAGTAGACGGAGCCGGTCTCCTCAACCGGTTCCTTGGTGCCACAAGCCGCACAGACGGCGGTGATCATGACAAGAGCCAGGACCAGGGCAAGAATTTTCTTCATTTGATTTACCTTCCTTCTATTTATTCTTAATACGCCAAACAGCATATTAATTCAGATTGAGCGGCGCGCATACCGAGGCGCCCTTTCTAAGCTTTGCGGTGAGCAATATCTGACGATTCTGCCCCCTGCCTTCAATAAGACCTATCAGAGTATCGGCGCAGGATTCGCCAATCTCAACGATGGGTTGTTCCAGGGAACACAGCACCGGGTTGACATATGCCGTAAGGTCAAGCCCGTCTATCGCAAGGACGGAGCAGTCCTCAGGCACCGAAATACCGTGATCCGTGAGCGCTTTCATAGCGGCTATCGCCATCATGTCGGCGATGCAGAATATTGCGGTAAACTTCGTATCGTTCTCAATGACTGAGCTTACGGAATCGTAGATTCTACCGAGGTCGGAGAAGCTGTCGGTGTTGATAACCAGCTCCCTGTCAAGCTCTATGCCCGCGCTGCTCAGCGCGTCCAAGTACCCTAAGTACCTAAGCTCGCTTATGGAGCGGTCGCAAACGCTGTCAGCCAAGATTGCGATATGCTTGTGACCAAGCATGATGAGCGAGTTCACCGCGTAGAAGGCGGCGGCTCTGTCGTCGATGGAAACCGACGAGTAGGATGAGGGCGGAAGCGAACCGAAGGTGTTCGCGTAAGTACACATTACGAAGGGGACGGGGATGAGGTCAATTTCCTCTTGGGTGTAGTTGAACCTGCCGCCCAAGAACAGTATACCGCAGGGCTTGCGCTCATTGATTATCAGCCGCGCCGCGTGTAGCTCGTCCTCGTTTGTGTGTATCTGATGAAGCTCCAAAGCGAAGCCATTCTTTACAAGCTCTTCCTCAAGCACCCGAATCAGCGGTGCGAAGAAGGGGTTGGAGACGCCGCGAACGAGAACGATTATGGTGTCTGAACTCGACTTGACAAGGTTTCTTGCGCTGTTGTTTGGGATGTAGTGCAGCTCCCGAACAGCGTCCATGACCTTGGTGCGGGTATCCTCGGAAACGTCGGGATGATTGTTCATAGCCCTTGAGACGGTGCTTACCGCGAAGCCGCAGCGAGACGCAACATCCTTGATGCTGACCATGGAGGACGCTTCCTTTCGACATACTTGGAAACGATTTCGGTAACGATACCGGTAACGTTTCCACAAACAATGTCATTATAGTTTCATGACACAATTTTGTCAATACCAATTTACTAAAAAACCAAAAAATATTTACAAGGTGAATTCCCAAGGGTATTCGAAACACGCCCACATTGTCATACCGAGGAGCAGCCGCGACGAAGGATCTTGAAACAAACTTGCGCTTACAGCCCCGCTCCTCCGAATCCCCCAGGTTGCCATTCCAATATGCTCCGCCAACTAACCCCCGCTGTCATCCTGAGGAGCGGCAGCGACGAAGGCTCTTGAAACAAGCTTGTAATCAAAAGGGCGCTCCCCCGCGTGACAAACTCTTTCCGCCGTGAGCGTCTCTTGACCTTTGAGTTTTCGGCAAGATCCTTCGACTTCGCTCAGGATGACAAGTAAGTCATAACCACTCTCAAGCCCGTTCGGTATCCGCAACCAACCCCCGCTGTCATCCTGAGGAGCCTTAGCGACAAAGGATCTTGAAATAAACTTGCGCTTACAGCCCCGCTCCTCCGAATCCCCCAGGTTGCCATTCCAATATGCTCCGCCAACTAACCCCCGCTGTCATCCTGAGGAGCGGCAGCGACGAAGGCTCTTGAAACAAGCTTGTAATCAAAAGGGCGCTCCCCCGCGTGACAAACTCTTTCCGCCGTGAGCGTCTCTTGACCTTTGAGTTTTCGGCAAGATCCTTCGACTTCGCTCAGGATGACAAGTAAGTCATAACCACTCTCAAGCCCATTCGGTATCCGCAACCAACCCCCACTGTCATCCTGAGGAGCCTTAGCGACGAAGGATCTTGAAATAAACTTGCGCTTATAGCCCCGCTCCCTCGAACACCCTTCTGTCATCTCGTCTTGACAGAAGGATCTTACAACACGCCTACGCCTGACCAAGCCACGAGGACTTCATAAACACACAAGAATGCTACATAATTGTTAAATGTGTGTTTGTCTGCGGACTAATTTCTTGCATTTTGTTTTAAGCTGTCGTATAATAAGCTTAGAAAATTAGGAGGTACTGACAATGCTTAAGAAATTCACTTGTCTTGCTATAATTCTTGCTATACTTATGGGATTTGCGTCCGTCGCGGGAGCGTATGACAGCGTACCCGCCGAGGGTCTCATGGGCGATGCAAATTCAGATACCAGCGTCAACTCCAGCGATTCGGCATTTATATTAAGATACTTGGTAGGTCTTGAGGATTTGGGTTATTCGCAAATAGTCCTTGCCGACGTAGACCACAGCGGGAACCTGTCAGCATCCGACGCTACCGCAATACTTAGGTATCTTGTAGGTCTTGTCGATGACTATGAGACAACAGCCGAAAAGACCACGGCAAACGGAGAGTACAGCTTCATCGCAAAGCGCAACAGATCCACCGTGACCGCGTATTTTGGGAGCGACGCCACGATCAACCCCTTTCCTCAGGCTATGGAGGGACATCCCGTAACGACTATCGCAAAGGACACGTTCAAAGGCAGCTCCGTCACTGAGGTATACTTCCTCGCAGATCCGCCTGAAGGTCTTGCCGAGGCGGGCATAACGGCGGGCGCGACACTCTATTACCCCGAACCCAACGCCGACGCATGGGCGAGCGCGGGACTTGAGGGCTACACCTTAACATCATATGTGCCGGGCGTAGAGGTCAGCTTCACGGTTGGCAATTTTGAGTCCGTATACACGGGCGAGAAGCAGGGCATAACCGCAACCCCTTCCGTCAGCGTGGAGTTCACGGTAACATATACTCAGGATGGTGTGGCCGTAACGCCAAAGAATGCGGGAACCTATCAGTATGAGATAACCGTAACCTCGACGGGCTATGCTGCGACAGGCGAAAACCTCAAGGGTGATTTCGTAATAGAGAAGGCGACCTATGCACCTCAGCCCACCATGAGCGACAAGACCTGCAAGCAGGAGAAAGAGAATCAGCTTGAGCAGTTCACCATTACCGCGGAGAACATCCCCGATGGCGTGACCGTGAGCTATACCTACTACTATCGAAAGTCCGACAAGGACAGCTATGTCAAGATAGAGGATCAGTTTGGTAAGGATCCGGGCCAGTACCGCGTTGTGGCGCACTTTGACGGCGATTATAATAACTTCTATGTTATCACCGACAAGTCGGCGATGCTCACCATAACCTCCGATTGGGGCGGCGGCTTCATGTCGCTGGATGACGACCGCTGATTGCGGTACAAGTAAAGGAAAGATGAAGTCGGCCGCAAAGAGAATAATTTCATATATCTTAATTCTGCTCGTGCTTGGCGCGGGCAGTTTTGCATACGCGGCGACCGACAGAGGCGATCTTAACGGAAATGGGGTAATTGACGCGGGCGACGCCGCACTGATAATAAAACATGTCTCCCACAAGATAACTCTGAACGATACACAAAAGGCACGCGCCGACGTAGACGGAGACACGCTTGTTACCGCTTCCGACGCAGCTTTACTGTTGAGGCTTATAACGGGTGAGACAAGCGACATGTCGGCTTGCGAGGTAAAATTCACGCTTGCCGTGACCGCGAATCTTGGCGGGCAGGGATGGGTGAGTGAGCTTTTCACGAAAGCCAATGTGAGCAATCAGCTGCTTTCTGCCGCGAGCTGCATAGAGGAGCTTAGGGAGGAGAACAGGAATTTCATGCTCCTTGACGGGGGAGCGTCGCTATATGGCAGCGATCTTTCGCTTACCTACGCCGCAGTCGCAAACGGCAAGGGAACAGGACTGATGGCAAGCATATTCACAGCAATGGGCTATGACGCCGTCGCTCTCTCGGATACGGACTTCAATTACGGCAGGCTGCCGCTTAGGACGGATATTGACGCCATGAGAACCGCCGGGACGCCCGTGTTGATGGCCAATTATCTCAAGAACGACCCGACGACCGCAGATCCCGACATGGCGGTGTGGAACGGTGCTTCGCCTTATATCATCAGGGAGTATACCAACAGCTGCGGCGAGGTATTGACAGTCGGAGTCATCGCGCTGCTTACAGAGTCTTTGGACGTGGAAGGACTGGGTTTTGGCGGCGTCAACGGCATAGAGCCTTTGTCCATGTCCGAGATATACTCTTATTATGAAAAGACCCTTACCGCAAGCTGCGATATGATAATCGCGGTTGTGGCGGCGGAGCCACAGAACGAGACGACGGGGGAGGAGGGCGAAAAGGACAGCGTTTCGGCGTTGGTCAGGTCGTGCAGCAGCATAGACCTTGTGCTTTGCTCCAAGACGGAGGATATAAGCAGCGCTGTCAACGCCGAGGGCAGAAAGATACCCGTTGTGGGACTTCCCAAGGACGCTTCGACCGTCGGCGTTATGAACGTCAGCTTCAACACCTACTCAGGGCAACTTCAGGTGATTGTATCATCAAAAGCCGTGGCGGACTATAAGCCGCTCGGCACACTCCAGGCACAGATACTTAGGATTTACAACATCGCCAACGTAGTGTCCTCCGTGCCTGTGGGCTATATTTCCGAGCCTGTAAGCCCCGTGAGCGGCTACCACGAACAGAGCGCGTGGATGGAGCTTATTCACCAGGCGCAGATATGGGCGGCTTCAAGCTGGGCTGAGAGCGAGAACGCCGATTTGCCCGACATTATTGCTTCCGTGGCATACCCGTACATGAGCATAAAGCGGGAGGGTGTGCTTGAGGGAGAGCTTAATGTCGGAGATCTTTGCTGCATGACCGACGATAGCCCAAGCTTCTCACTTATCATCATGCGCGGACGCGAGATTACAGCATGGCTTGACGACTATGCTGCGTCCTTGGCGAAGGATGAGCTGCCGTATTCGTTGTACGGCTTGAACTATACCCTTGACACACGCGAGGAGGAGGGCTTTAGAGTACTTTCACTCACGAGCTTTTGGGGGCTTGACGTCGCAAATGATGAGCTTATAGCCGTATTTGTAGCGGAAAAGGGCGAGGCGGGAAGTCTGTTCCTGCCGTACATCGATGAAAGCTACATGACCATGGAGGATCGCATAGTCGAGAGCTTCACTCTGCCGGAATTTGACGGGCTGATTCCGGACTACTACGCAGGCTGCCGAGTATTTGCCGCCTATCTTAAAAGTGAGGGCTGGATCAGACCCTACGGCTATAATAACTGGAGTATGTCATAACCAAATATGCAAAAGAAACGGCATGAACCATAAAGCTCACGCCGCTTTGTAAATAAAGCGCTGTTGTTGCAAATAGTATACGGAAATGATGGGGTTGACGGACGGGGCTTATATGCGCGGACCGGGATTGCCTTCGCGCCAGTGCTTGCGGCACAGACCGATATAGCGGTCATTCGCGCCCAGGACAACCTGCTCGCCCTCCTTGGTGATGTTGCCATTCTCGTCGAAGCGGGCGTTGCAGGTGGCTTTTCTGCCGCACCAGCATATGGTTTTGACCTCCTCAATGGTGTCGGCGCGGGCTAAGAGCCAATGACTGCCCTCAAAGAAATTGCCCTGAAAGTCGGTTTTCAGTCCGTAGCAGATTACTGGAACGTCATAGCAATCCACGATCTCACAGATGGTTTCAACCTGAGCCTTGGAGAGGAACTGAGCCTCGTCAATAATGATACAGTCGTAGACGTGAGCTTTGACGGCGTCAAGGTCAAGCTCATCCATGAGTATGCACTCATCGGTGAGACCGCAGCGCGATTTAATGGTATAGCGACCATCCCGTACATCGGTTGAAGGCTTGACAAGCAGAGCGCTTTTGCCGCGTTCCCAGTAGTTGTACTTGACCATGATTGCATTGGCAGTCTTGCTTGAGCCCATGGCCCCGTAACGGAAATAAAGCTTTGCCATAAGTTCCTCCGTTTTCTTTTGAGTATACAGCAAGTTTCTTTCTTTGTCAAAAATTTCTTAATATGTGGAAAAAAGAGTTGACTTGTCGCTAAAAAGTGCGTATAATACGCATTGGCGCAGTTAATTACTGCATGTTTTGCTAAAGAGGGGAGGGAAAAACATGGAAATCCGGGTCGGCGAAAACGAATCCCTTGAAAGCGCACTCAAAAGGTGGAAGCGCAAATGCGCCCGCAGTGGCGTCTTGGCTGATGCGCGCAAGCACGAGCATTACGAGAAGCCCAGCGTAAAGCGCAAGAAGAAGGCTGAAGCCGCAAGAAAGCGCAAGTATTAATCGCTATTTTTGCAAAAACACTGCCCCGCTCAATTGAAAGAGCGAGGCAGTTTTTTGTTGCACTTTTTACTTCACCAATGCCCAACAGCAGTTATACACCAAGCTCGGCCTTGAGAGCCTTCAGCTCGTCGTCAACGGAGCTTGTATCGGCAGAGGAGTACTTCTCTTCAAGGGCGCGTGCCTCGTCGATGGGCTTGCTGTTCAGCTCGGTCATGGCGTTAGCGGTATCAAGCATCTGATCGGCGCGAGCTTCCATGCGGTCAAAGGCGTCGATGTTGCCCTGTGCGCTGCCCATGGAGGAGGTCATGTTGTTGATCTTGGTCTGGGTCTTGGCGACGGCGACCTTTGCCTTGATAGCCGACTTGCGAGTTTGCAGGGACTGAATATCGCGGGTCAGCTTGTCATGCATCTGGCGCATCTTTTCGGCATTTTCATGAGCCGCGACATAGGCGGTGTTCAGGCTTGCGCCGACGGCCTCAAGCTCCTGCTTCTTAGCGATAAACACGCGGGCGTCGGACTCGTTGCCCGCCCTCAATGCACGCTTCGCAAGGTCGTTGTAACGGGCGACGTCAGCCGCATTGTCGTCAACCATGCGGCGGGTTCTGGTCTCCTCCGCGATGATTCCGGCGGTTTCTTTGCGAACCTCCGCCAAATCCTCGGTTAGGTCGGTCAAGTACTGATCCACCATCTTTGAAGGATCCTCAATTTTGTCGAGCATCGCGTTGATGTTGGACTTGATGATTTCGCTGAATCTTGCTAAAATGCTTGCCATAGTTTTGTTTTCCTTTCTTGATTTACGGTCTTTGTATAATCGTGGCTTTTTGAACCAATTCCCTATATCAGTCGGTGTACTTCTTCGCTCTCTCCTCTGCGTCGCTGTCCGAGAAGGTTTCAAGCGGAGTTTCGAGTATCTTCTGCTTCTGCTCGGCTTCCTTGTTCTTCTGCTCCTTGTGCTTTCTCCACCAGAAGAACAGGATTACGATAAGGACGATGACCAACAGGACGATAAGAATCACACGGCCGAGCTTTTGATTACTCTCGCCCGTGACCTGCATAATGCGTTCGCCTGTGAGCGAGAAGGCCGCGCCGATGAACTCAGAATTGGAGTAGGTGTCATACTCGTCGAAGGTGTACTGTATGTAATCTGCGAGTATCCCTATCGCCTCGTCATCCATCACGAGACGCGCCGACGAGCCGTAGACGTACTGACAGGTGTAGCTGTCGATATCGTCAACGCTGCCGCTTGCGAAGTATGGTACGAATACCAAGAGGAAGTGAGCTTCATCGGTGAACAGCTCATCGTACAGGTCTTGCGTGAAGTCCTCAAGATTGCCGCCATAGCCGTTCTCATCGACGATGTAGACATAGCCCACAACTCCCGTGGCGGAATAGAAGTCCGCCATGCCTTCCTTTAGTTCGGAGGGCGAGGTTATCATACCCGTTTCGTCGGTGTAGTAACCCGTGTTGTTGACAGCGACTCCGGTCAGCTTTTCGCGTTCGACAGTCGAAGCCGTCGCATTATCATCGGAGCCGACGCTCGTATAGCACGAGGCGCAGGACACGGGAACGAACATCAAAACGATCATGACTAAAAAGATTACGATAATCAGGGCAAGACAACCAAAGCCCGAGAAGATGGGCATACAGCCGCCACCCCTTCGGCCAAAGCCGCCGCCGGGCCCGCGACCCACAGGGGGAGGGGGAGCGCCTCTGTACGAACCGCCGCCGTAATAGCCGCCGCCGGAGTAGCCGCCTCTTGAGCCGCCCGAAAAGCTTCCGCCCCTTGAGCCGCCGGAGGAACCGCGTGAACCGCCCGAAAAGCTTCCGCCGCCACGCGAGCCGCCGCCCGAGAAGCCGCCGCCGCCACGCGAGCCGCCGCCACCGCCGCCCCTTGCGAGCAGAAACCGTTGTCTAAACATCAATTCAATAATCCTTACACTTTGATTTTATTTATCTTAACACGTTTAAGCTTGGATATCAAGATTATTTTAGCCCCTCACATTATCTCCACACCTTCTTTGCAATCATTGACAGAGGATGCAATAAAATGTATAATCCTCGTATAGAATATCGGCGGGGGGGCCGCGATAAGGAGAGGAACATGGAAAAGACGGACGGCAAGAAGCTGATGAACGTCAGTAAAAAATCCTTCGTAAGCGCACTCATCATACTGCTGTGTCTCATGATTGCGGCGTATGCCCTAACCTTCATTTTACCCGCCGGCGAATACGAGAGGGTAATAGAGGACGGCAGGGAAAAGATTGTCCCCGACACCTATACAAGTACCCAAGGCGGCATACCATTTTGGAAATGGATACTGTCGCCCTTCCTTGTATTAGGCTCACAGGGCGGCGGGACGGTCATAGCGATATGCGCTCTGCTTGTGGTGATAGGCGGCTCGTTTACCGCACTCGACGAGAGCGGAGCTATGTACTATATGCTTTGCCGTATTCAACACCGCTTCAAGAACAGGAGATTTGCTCTCCTTGCGATAGTATCGCTGTTCTTCATGATGCTCGGCGCTATGGTCGGCTCGTTTGAGGAGGTTGTGCCCTTGGTGCCAATCGCGGTTGCGCTTGCGTACTGCATGGGCTGGGACGCGCTCATCGGACTTGGCATGAGCATATTCGCCACGAGCTTGGGCTTTTCAAGCGGGGTTTGCAACGTGTTTTCCGTAGGCGTAGCACAGGGGCTTGCGGGACTTCCAATGATGTCAGGTCTGTCATTTAGAATTCTTACCTTTGTCATAATATATCCGCTGTTGTACTGGTTTTTGTCAAGCTACGCGAAGAAAATAGAGAAAGACCCCTCAAGGTCGCTGCTGTCAGACAAGTCCCCAAAGGGCGGACGCGAATTGATACGCTTCGAGTTCACCCCAAACAAGCGTATGGACAAGGCCGTGCTTGCTTTCGCGATAGTACTCGGCACCGGTATCATGATGATAATCCTGTCCATGTTTGTGAAGTTCCTTCAGGACTATCTGATGGCGATAATCGCGGTCATGTTCCTTGTGGCGGGAGTATCATCGGTGTTGATATCGGGTATGAGCTTTTCCAAGATGGCCAAGGCGTTCGGCAAGGGCGTACTTTCGTTTCTGCCCGCGCTGCTCATGATACTGATGGCAAGCTCGGTTCGTTATATCATGCAGGAGAGCAGCATTTTGGACACAATACTGTACTTCTTCGCAAGCAAGGCGGCCAACGCGCCAAAGTATGTGGTAGTGCTGCTTATATATCTGCTCGTCATGGTAATGAACTTTTTCATCGGCTCGGCGTCCGCGAAGGCGTTTTTGCTTATGCCGATAATCGCGCCGCTTGCCGAGATGTGCGGGGTCAACACGCAGGTTGCGATCCTTGCGTTCGCGTTTGGCGACGGCTTCTCCAACATTTTCTATCCAACCAACGCGGTGCTGCTGATAAGCTTAGGGCTTGCGAACGTGAGCTACGGCAAGTGGGCGCGCTGGAGTCTGCGCTTGCTCCTGCCCATATTCATCATCACAATACTGCTGCTGCTCCTTGCCAACGCGGTGGGTTATAACCTGATTTAGACCCTGTTTTTAGCAAACTATGAAAAAGCTCTTGCGATGCTGCTCGCAGGAGCTTTTGTTCTATGCTTTGTTGTAAGTCGCCCTGTCGAGTATGAGCTGAGCGGCTATGCTTACGGCAATTTCGGCGGGAGTTTCGCTCTTTATCGCAAGCCCTATCGGGGTTGTCACGCGGGCAAGGTCGTCTTGACTAAAGCCCATGGCGATCAAGCGTTTATTCACAGCCGCAATTTTACTTTTGCTGCCAACAACGCCAATATAGTGAGCGGTGGTAGACAGGGCGAAGCGCTCAACCTCCAAATCGCCCATGTGTCCCCTTGTGACGGCGATGATATAGTCCGTTTCGCGTATGTCGAACCGTCCCACAAGCGCGTCAAAGTCCATGGTATGAACCAGCTCCGCTTCGGGAAAAAGCTCTTTCGTCGAATACTCAGCTCTGTCGTCGGTAACGACCACTCTAAAGTTCAGGTGAGCAAGCAGAGGAACAAGCTCAGAGGAGAGATGACCGCCGCCGAATACATACACTATGCTGTCGTTGCGTATCTCGTACACATAGTTCGAGTCAGCCTTGGTTGGACACATCGCGTCAGAAACGCGCATCCCGTTTCCGTCATAGGGAAGGAGCAGAAAGCAGGGTGTGTGCGTTTCAAGCGCTTCCATGAGAGCCTTCACGGACGCGATATTCTTTTCATCGGCGGCTATATAGCTGTACAATATGTCAACGCTGCCGCCGCAGACCATGCCGAAGCCGGCCGCGTTCTCGTTTGTCAACACATAGTGGGCAAGCTCTCCGTGCGTACCCAAAAGAAGTTCAGCGGCGTGTTCGGAGGTTTTGAACTCCATCATGCCCCCGCCTATCGTGCCGCATATCCTGCCGCTTTCGCCCGTGAGCATAAACGCGTCACGGGTACGCGGTGCGCTGCCCGAGCCGCCGACTACGGCGCAGAGCATTGAGGCCTTGCCTGCTTCAAGACTTCTTTGCAGCTGTCCCGCTATCTCCTTCATATTATATATACCTTATCCCGTTAACGCCCGTGATACCCATGCCGGGCTTGTCGCTTACCGTGATGAGCTTCTCGTTGAATACCGCTCCGCCTATTACGGGGTCTTGACTGCACAGCACAGGCCCGTCCAAGTCAATGGCGGTGATAACCTTCTTCGCGCAGGCAAGGTGAACGGCGGCGTTGACGCTGACCTTCGCCTCAAGCATACAGCCTATCATGCACTCAACGCCGTAGACCTCGGCGGCAGAGGCAATCTTGAGCGCGTTATAGATACCGCCGCACTTCATCAGCTTGATGTTGACCATATCGGCGGCGCGCATCTGCATGATGGTGAGGGCGTCCCTTGGCGAGAACACGCTTTCATCCGCGAGTACAGGGACATAAGAGCGTTCGGTGACGTATTTCATCCCTTCGAAGTCGTACCCCTTGACGGGCTGCTCAACGAACTCGATATCAAGGCCCTTTTCCTGCATACCATTGAGTATGCGAACCGCCTGCTTTGGCGTCCAGCCTTGATTAGCGTCAATACGCAGCTTTACGCTTGTCGGCACGACGCTGCGGATTGCGCCTAAACGCTCCACGTCCCTTGCGGGGTCCTTGCCGACCTTGACCTTGATTACGGTGTAGCAGCGCTCTACGGCGTTTATGGCGTCGCGTGCCATCTCGTCAGGCTCGTTAACGCTGACGGTAATGTCGGTCTCTATGGACTTTCTTGCCCCGCCCAAAAGTTTGTATACGGGTATACTGTAAAGCTGTCCGTAGAGGTCCCAAAGAGCCATATCAGCGGCGGCTTTCGCGCTGGTGTTGTGGACTATGCAGCCGTTTAGGGCCGTCATGACGTCCTCAAAGTCATCCACGTCACGCCCTACGAGAGTTTTGGTAATATGGTCGTTGAAAGCACCGATAATTGCGTCTGTGGTATCGCCCGTAATAACGCCTGTGGGTGGAGCCTCGCCAAAGCCCACCGCACCGCTGTCGGTGTGAATCTCGACTATAATGTCGTTTACGCTGTCCACGCTCCTGAGTGCGGTCTTAAACGGAACGCGAAGCGGAACCGAAATACGTCCAAGTCTGACGCCCGTAATCTTCATGCTCGTTACTCCCTTATCATAAGTTTTTCCGACAATTCGGGGTAGATATCTAAGGTTGCAAAATAGTCGGCAGGCACCTCGGCTCTGCGTATCAGCCTTACCGAGCCATCCTCGCACAAGAGAAGCTCCGCGCTTCTCAGCTTGCCGTTATAGTTGTAGCCCATAGAGAAGCCGTGCGCACCCGCGTCGTGTATACACAGAAGGTCGCCAACCTCAATTTCAGGTAAATACCTGTCGATACAGAACTTGTCGTTGTTCTCGCAGAGACTCCCCACGACGTCATACAGATGGTCATGTGCGGCGTTCTCCTTGCCTATCACGGTTATATGATGGTAAGCCTTGTATATCGCGGGACGCATAAGGTTCGCGGCGCAGGCGTCAACGCCAACATAGTCCTTGTAGGTCTGCTTCTTGTGTATACAGCGGGTGATGAGACAGCCGTAAGGCCCAAGCATATAGCGGCCAAGCTCGGTGCAGATGGAAACGTCCTCCATGCCGCACTCAACATAGGCCTTGTGTACGCCGTCCGCGATGATTTCTATATTGCAAGGCTCCTGCTCAGGACGATAGGGTATTCCCACGCCGCCTGAGAGGTTGACGAAGCTCACATGAATTCCCGTCTCCTTTTTAATGTGATTGGCAAGCTCAAAGAGGGTACGAGCTACGGCGGGATAGTATTCGTTGGTTATAGTGTTGGAAGCCAAGAACGCGTGAAGACCGAACCTGCGCGCACCCAAAGCATACAGACGCTTGTAGCCGGATATAATCTGCTCCTCGGTGCAGCCGAATTTCGAGTCGCCGGGGCGATCCATTATGCTGTTGTTGATGACAAAGTCGCCGCCCGGGTTGAAGCGCATACTGATGGTTTCGGGTATGCCCGCAGCGTGTTCAAGGCTGTCAATCTGACCGTAGTCATCCAAGTTGATAGTGGCGTTGAGCTTCCTTGCAAGGATGTACTCGTTGTCGGGCGTTTGATTGGAGGAGAACATAATCTCATTGCCGCCAAAGCCCACAGCGTCCGCAAGCATAAGCTCAGTGCGGCTGGAGCAGTCCACGCCGCAGCCTTCATCGCGCAGTATACGAAGTATTGTTGGGTTGGGAGTGGCCTTGACCGCGAAGAACTCACGGTAGCCTTTGTTCCAAGAGAAGGCCTTTAAGAGCCTGCGGGCATTCTCCCTGATGCCGCGCTCGTCGTAGAGGTGGAAAGGCGTGGGAAACTCGGCCGTAATCCTTTCGAGCTGCTCCGCCGTAACGAAAGTATTCTTCATTTAGTAAACATCCCCCAATAGATTTCATGATGAACACATAAGACTATACATTTACACAAAGCATTTGTCAAATGGAATTTATATGATATAATGGAGCAAGCAATGGACGGAGGATGATTATGGGCATAGACCTGACTAAATATGATATCAATATAGGTACGATGAAGCGCGGCGCAAGAAACACCATCTGTGACGTTGAAGGCGTGAAGGTGGGGCAGGTCACGCTGAAGGAGGGCGGAGCACAGACGGGGGTTACAGCCATTTTACCGCATACGGGCAACATTTACAGGAGCAAGGTAACGGCGGCAAGCTATGTGATTAACGGCTTTGGCAAGAGCGGCGGACTCGTTCAGGTGGACGAGCTTGGCACTATTGAGACGCCGATAATACTGACCAATGTATTGAGCGTAGGCACGGCTTCGACGGGCTTGGTGCGTTATATGCTCCGGCAAAACCCCGACATATGTTTGACGACGGGCAGCGTGAACCCCGTGGTTATGGAGTGCAACGACAGCGGACTGAACATGACAAGGGAGCTGTTTGTAAAGGAGGAGCATGTAACGCGGGCTATTGAAGCAGCCGACACCGTTTTCGATGAAGGCGCGGTGGGTGCGGGCAGAGGCATGATATGCTTTGGCTATAAGGGCGGAATCGGGAGCGCGTCAAGGGTCATGGAGATTGACGGCGTGTGCTATAACGTGGGCGTACTGATGCTGACTAACTTTGGGAGCATGGACAGATTGCGCATAGATGGCGCTCCCGTCAAGAGCAACATTCAAAACGAGGACAAAGGCTCGGTGATAACAATAATCGCGACAGACTTGCCGATGGATACAAGGCAGCTGAAGCGCTTGTGCAAGCGCGTTCCGGCGGGGCTTGCCAGAACAGGCTCATACTATGGCAACGGAAGCGGGGACATAGCTCTTGCGTTCTCCACCGTGAACCGCGTGGAGCATTACCCCAAAGCCGCGGTGGATTCAGCCCTGCGCTTCTCCGATGATTACATAAACGCCCCCTTCAGAGCCGTAGTCGAGGCTGTGGAGGAGGCGGTAATAAGTTCGCTGCTGCACGCCGAGACCGTGACGGGCAGGGACGGCAGGGTTGTTCGTTCTCTTAATGAAGTACTAAAGTAGTTTCCTGTAATAAAGTCCGCCCGTGCGCCTGAAATCGGGTACGACCCTGTCACGGAACATACCTAATATGGCTTTCGCCTGCTCTCGGCTCTCCGTGCTGAAGCGGAGTACCATAAAATCAACATTGTCAACGCCCTTGTCCGCGATATACAGCGGTACGCCGTTTAGAAGCTCGCAGTATTTGCGCTCATGACATAGAAGGGTGAAGCTCTCGTTCTTGGCGTCGATTATGCGGTTTATGCCTTCGCAGCCGCCGCAGCCACGCTCGCCCCTTGCGGGACAGGCGCGCATCACCATAAGAGGAAGATATCCATACCCTATCACGCCGCGTTTGAGCCTGCCGCCCAGCGCGGCGATTTTGGCGGAAGGCAGCTCGAAGGAAACGACGGCGTCACAAAGCCCCATATCATCATACTGCTGCATTGCGATACCGTTCGTGATGTTCATGCCGTAGTCCCCATGAACCGTGTAACCCAAGCTCCTTGCGGGTTCGATGAAGCCTATATTGTTGACAAGGACTTCCCTAAGACCGAGTTCAAACGCCCGCGCCAAGCCCTTATGAAGCTCATCGGCGTCGATGGGGAAGCAGAGCGCGGGAAGCTCGCCTATGAGCTTATCCCCGAAGCGGGAAATCAGCTCAGGGCAGTCAATGACCTCACCAAGTGGGAGTATGATTTTCTCCGCGGCATCATCGTCAAACGCCTGCCGCGCACTTGAAAAGCGCAGTCGCAAAGTCGGTCTTTCGCTTGTGATGTGTTTTGCGGGAAGCTCTGTATGAATGGGGGAAAGCCTGCGCGTTACGGAGCTTCTTCTAAGCTCGCTAAGCTTTACAAGCGCGTCCCGCCTAAGCTGCTTCAATGAGGAGACCGAAAGCGAAAGCCCTTCGTCTATGTCGCCGTCGAGGCTGTCAAGGTAATAGGCCGTACCGCCCATCTGTGAAAGGCCGCGCTTTGCAAAATCAAGGTCAAGAGCGACGCTCTTCGCGGCCTGCGGCTCGGCTCCGTATACCGTAACGGTATCGCCGCCGCAGTCAAGGTCGAGCTTAGACGGACTGCCCGCTTTGACAGTGAGCCGCATATTCACAGGCACGTTTGAAGTCTCGTGCTCGTACAGCGCTGCAAGCTTGCCCAATACTGAGTTTGCCGCCGCCGCGTCCTCAAGGGTTCTGCTGCCGAACATATCATATGTGCGCTTACCCGTGTAATATCCGTCTGTGAAGCCGCTCCTTGAGAATACCGCCTTGAGCGTATCAAGGTCGGGCTTTTGCCCCAAAAGTGCCTGTTTGCAGGCTGTCACGGCGGCGGCGACATATTCAGGCCGCTTCATGCGCCCCTCAATCTTTAGTGCGGAAACGCCCGCGGCCTCAAGCTCCTTGATGTGCGGCACAAGACACATATCCTTCAGCGATAGGGCATAATGTCGCCCGTTTAGGCGCATATCCGTCCTGCATGGCTGTGCGCAAAGCCCGCGGTTGCCGCTCCTTTGCCCGATAACGGAGGACAGGTAACAGGCTCCCGACACGCACATACAATGCGCTCCGTGAACAAAGACCTCAAGCTTCATATCGGTGGATTGTCTTATGCTCCGTATCTCAGAAAGCGAAAGCTCCCTTGCCAGCACCACCTGCGAAAAGCCAAGCCTTTGCACCGCAAGCACGCCCCCAAGATTGTGTACGGCGGTCTGTGTTGAGGCGTGAAGCTCAATATCGGGACAGCGTTCATGCACCAGCTTCGCGACCGCCAAGTCCTGCACAATAACGGCGTCCGCCCCGCTGTTCAATACGTTGTCAATCTCGGCTTTGAGGTCATCAAGCTCCGAATCCATTATAAGGGTATTCAGAGTGACATATACCAAAACGCCGTGCTCATGGCAGCAGCCCACGGCTTCTGAAAGAGAAAGTTCGTCAAAGTTCTGCGCGTTGCGTCTCGCGTTGAAGCCCTTCGCACCCAAGTATACCGCGTCCGCTCCGCAGCGAACGGCGGCAAGCAGCTGCTCCTTTCCTCCGACGGGGGCCAATATCTTTGTCATTCCGCTTTCTCCTTTGAGCAGCGGTTGATTATGATGTTTGCGGTAATATCGCCCGTTACGTTCATAGTGGTGTACGCCATGTCAAGCAGACGATAAACGCCGCTGTATACGCCGATAAAGACTATCGGTATGCCGAGCATGGCAAGATAGCTTGCGCCCAAGGCTATACCGCCGCCGGGTATGCCGGGGGCCGCCATGTTGATTAAAAGCGCCAAAGCGAGCATGAGCAAGAAGCCGCCGAGGGTAAGGCTTATGCCGCAGAGCTGCATGGAGAACAACGCGAGCAGACAGAAGCTCACAGCGCCTCCGCACATATGTATGGTGCAGCCGAGAGGCACGACAAGGCTTGTCACCCTGCCCGAAACGCCGAAATCCTCATTGCAGACCTTTACCGTGGTGGGCAAGGTCGCGGCGGAGGAACAGGTTGAGAGCGACACCACCCAAACGCGCCACGCCTTGGATATGTACTTTACTGGAGACACGCCGCCGAATATCCAAGCGGGCAGTATCATGACCAGCACAAGACAGACAAGGCAGCAGCCCCAAGCGGTGAGGACGTAGACAAGGCAACTTTTCAGCACCTCTATGCCGTAGCTTGCCGAGGTGGAGCCTATGAGTGAGAACACCGCCAAGGGAGTAAGGTACATGATGTATTCCAGAAACTTGGAGAACGCGCCGCGAAGCTCACCCAATATCTCGCGGGTGCGTACTGCCTTCGTCCCTCCGATGGCAATGCCCAAGACCGCTGAAAAGAGTATGCACGGCAAAAGACTTCCGTCGGACATCGCCTTGAAGATGTTCGAGGGTATGATCTGCAAAAGAAAGCTTGACACGGTGGGAGTGAGTATCTCGCCGCTCCATTCGGGCAAATCGCTTCCAAAGTCGAAGCCTGCGGCGGGCTTTATAAGCTGCACGATGGGCGTTGTGATAAGAAAGCACAGCGTAAACATGATGACAAACAGCAGTACTGCCTTTAGCGATATGCCCGCGGCTTTGCCCACGGACGCGCTTACGCCGTACATGACCTCGCACATCAACAAGGGTATGACGATGAGCTTTAGAAGGTTCACATATAGAGTGCCTATGACGCTGATGGACATAAAGAACGACGGGAACAGTCCGCCGCCCACCGCGCCCAACAAAAGCATGGCAAGGGTTGAGATATAGAGTATGGTCGAAATTCTTTTCTTCTTGTTCATGGACAGTATTCTACCATGCGTCAACGGTAAAAACAATCGTAAGCAATAAAAAAAGACCGCTTGTGTAAAAGCAAACGGTCTTTATTTCGCGCAAGGCTACTATTAAATAAGGAAGTTAATGGAGTTCAACACATCATACAGGCTGTCGGTGTGCATATGGATGGTGTTGTCGTCCTCCTTGGAGTAGCCGGGGAAGAAGCTCCTGCGCGTCGCAAGCTTATGCTCCTTGTAGCAAATCTCAACCTCAAAGTCGGTGGGCAGGGTGCAGAGCGCATGGGACAGATCCTGCCGTAATGCGGCTTCTACTTCTGTTCGAATGCGGTCGCAGGCCACCTTGGGGTGCATCGCCTTGATCATACCGCCGAAGCCGTCCTTGACCGCGACGGTACGGAGCATGGGGTGCAAGTCTCGGTAGTCATCGCAGAGCATACGATCGCCCGCAAGGAACACGGTGGGTACCTTCTCAAAGGCCGCCGCCCAGCTGTAAAGCATGAACTCGGAGACCTTTCTGCCGTTGATTTTGACCCAAAGCGGCGAGCCCGACATGGTGTGGGAGAGGGGGTTGCCGTCTCTGCCGGCGGCGGAGTGATAGCCGATGAACAGGCAGGCGTCAAACTCGGGGTTGATGCCCGTGACCATGCTGTACGGGTGACCCGACCAGTTTCTGATGACCTCTACGCATTCGGGCAGCTGTGCTATGTCTATGTTGGTGCCGGAATCATGCGCGTCCTTGACAAGGATATAGTCCGCACCCGCGGCGATGGCGCCCTCGCAGGCAGCCTTGACCTCGTTGGTCATTTGCTGAGCGTGGTAGCTTGACAACGCGGGCTTTTCAAGGGTTTCGCAGTGATCCCACAGTGTTGTTGTGGTTATGCCTTCCATGTCGGCACTGATAAAAACCTTCATTTTACGTCCTTTCCGCTCCAAAGAAAACGGAGCCTGCAAGCTACATTGTATGGCTTGCAAGACTATAATATAACATCGTGTAAAAAAATTCAAGAATAAAGTTGACTATCGCTTTACATTATGTTAATATATAAAAGACGGCGATAGACTGCCGCCAAATCACCAAAGGAGAAGGAACATGACAAAGAAGATTATAGCTTTGCTCCTCAGCCTTGTTTTGCTCGTCGGCATCGTCGCCGCCTGCGGCAAGACTGAAACGGAAGATCCCGGTACCGTAACGGATCCGGGCACCGTAACGGATCCCGGTACCGTGACGGATCCAGGTACCGTAACGGATCCTGGCGTCGTAACCGAGGAGCCTGTGGATACCGACGAATACGGCCCCGATGGTCGTAAGGTTGCAGAGGTACAGGAATACCGCACACTGTATTCCGGCGAAGTGTCCACGATGAACTATCTGTCCACCGGTACCACCAACGACTTGGTGGTTGGCGCTAACACCATTGACTGGCTCGTCGAGCCTGACCAGTACGGCCGCATTCAGCCGGGTATTGCCGAGACATGGGAAGTCAGCGACGATGGTCTTACTTGGACCTTCCACCTGCGCAAGGGCGTTATGTGGGTTGACAAGGATGGCGCAGAGCAGCGTGAGCTGACCGCCAACGACTTCGTAGCCGCTCTTGTCTATGTCTGCGACTATGTCAACGACTGCTCCAACAACTACCTGGTATGCGACTGGGTTGTCAATGCCACCGAGTACAACGAGTATACCGAAGCCGTCATGAACGGTGTCAAGGACGCCGACGGCAACTATCTCACCGAAGAGGGCGGAGAAATAGTTCCCGAAGTCAAGCCCGAGGACATCGGTATCGTAGCGGTTGACGACTACACCCTGGAGTATCATCTCTGCGTAGAGCGTTCCTACTTTGTAACAGCGCTTCAGTTCGGACCGTATTGGCCCGCACCCGCTGAGCTGCTCGCAGAGTACGGCGTAGACTTCGCAACCGACAACACCAAGATGTGGTTCTGCGGCGCATACATCATGAGCGATTTCGCTCCGCAAGAGCATCGCATCTACACCAAGAACGCAAGCTACTGGGATAAGGACAATGTTTTCATTGAGAAGATTACCCAGACCTACAACGGCGAAGCTTCCATCTTGGCTCCCGAAATGTATCTGCGCGGCGAGATTGACTACTGCTCCATCAACTCCGATCTGTTGGCTGAATGGCAGGCTGATCCCACCCTTGCAGAGCAGGTAGCGGCAACCCGTGTTGAGATTGACTACAGCTATTACTTCTGCTTCAACTTCGAGCCGATGTTCGACGAAGAGTATGAACCCGCCAACTGGTCAATCGCGGTCAACAACGAAAACTTCCGTAAGGCCATCTTCCACGGCCTTGACAGAGTTCGCGCAATGAGCATCATCTACCCCGACAACGCCGAGGAGCTGATCCAGAACACCATTACCCCTAAGACCTTCGCGGTCAACGGCGATAAGGACTACACCACCTACGGCAATTTGGCAGCAATCGCCGACACCGACAGCTTCGACGAAGCGCTTGCTCTTGAGTATGCGGCAACCGCAAAGGCAGAGCTTGAGCCCGCGGGCTGCACGTTCCCCATCAAGATCCCCCTGCCCTACAACTCAGGCATGGCTTCTTGGGGTGACGAGTGCATGGTTATCGAGCAGCAGCTTGAGAACCTGCTCGGTTCCGACTTCATCGACATCATCGTTGTACAGGGTCCGTCCTCCGGCTTCTTGGGCTCCGTCCGCAGAGTAGGCAAGTACGCCTTGCTGAAGTGCAACTGGGGCGCCGACTACGCCGATCCCGAGACCTGGACCGATCCCTTCGTTGACGGAAACAGCTACAACTTTGCTTATGACACCACCGCCAGATTCGATAAGACCACCAAGACCGAGGAGACCATGGCTATCGTTGCCGAGTACTGGAGACTCGTTGACGAGGCGAAGGCCATCACGAGCGACATTGACGCAAGGTACACCGCATTCGCGAACGCCGAAGCGTACTACATTGAGCATGCAATGCTCATCCCCTACGGCGTAACCGGCGGCGACTATGAAGTCACCAAGCTGAATCCGTTCGAGGGTCAGTACTGCTCCTGCGGCCAGGCAACAAGCCGCTATAAGGGTCAGAAGGTCTACGAGACCGCTATGAGTCAGGAAATGTTCGAGCAGCAGCTTGCCGCTTGGGAAGCCGAGATGGGTCTGTAAAGACAGTCAAAGCTTCAAACTGACACTGTGATTCAAACGGCTCTGCCCCGCAAAACGCAGGGTAGAGCCGTTTTTATACCAAAATCGCGAATTGGCGAGGGGGTGCATAAATGTTTCTCTACATACTAAAGCGTTTGGGGCGTTCTTTGATCACTCTTGTGGTCATAATCACGGTAGTCTTTCTGCTGCTGCAGTTCATGCCCGTGGAAGGCTACTTCGATAATTATGAGAAGATGACCGAGGCGGAGATACAGTCGGGTCTTGTAAGGCTTGGCTTGAAGGATCCTCTGCCCGTACAGGTCGTCAGATTTTTTAAGATGCTGCTGACCGGCAATCTCGGCATATCGCGGCGTTACAGGGTCAACGTCAGCATTAACGAGATTATCGCGCCAAAGATATGGGTCTCGGCAAAGTTCGGACTGATTTCGATGGCGCTGAGCCTTCCGCTCGGCATGGCGTTGGGTGCGTTGATGGCGCGAAATAAAGGCGGTCTTGCCGATAAACTTGGCAACGGCTTTATCGTGTTCATACAGGCGGTTCCCAATGCGGTCTACTTCCTTTTCATACAGCTGTACGGTTCTCAGCTGCTGAACATCAGTCTGTTGTACGATGAGGCGGTCACCAGAAGCATAATTCTTCCAATCATCTCCCTGTCGCTTCCTTCCATCGCGGGCTACGCAATGTGGCTTAGACGCTATATGGTTGACGAAGCGAATAAGGATTACATAAAGCTCGCCCGCGCAAAGGGCGTGAGCAATTCTGCGATTTGGTTCAAGCACGTTTTCCGTAATTCTGTCGTTCCCATGGTCAACTTCATACCCGGCTCAATACTGCTCACCATCTCAGGTTCCATATATGTGGAGTCGCTGTATTCCATACCCGGAATGGGCGGCCTGCTGGTTGACGTTATCCGTAAGCAGGACAACTCCATGGTGCTTGCCTTGATAGTCATATACGCATCGCTCAGCATACTTGGTTTGTTGCTCGGCGACATTTTGATGGGCATAGTCGATCCGCGCATCAGCTTTGTTAAGAAGGAGGGTTCAAGATGAGTAAGTGGTCTCCCTCCGAAAGGAAATGCCGTCAGCATGAGCAAAGCGTTGTCCAAAGCTCAGAGCAGCTGCTAAACGCCAAGGACGATCTCAATACTGAGGAAATACAGGGTCTATCGAACGACCTGTTTCAAAAGGCTGATTATGACGCAAGCCAAGCCGAGCGCATAGGCTATTCCAACTATTCATATTGGGGAAGCACCCTCAGGATGTTCTTCAAGAACAAGTTGGCCGTTGCCATGCTCATCATTATGGCTATACTCGTTATCTTCACCTTCATTCAACCGTACCTGCCCGGGCAGCGCGACGCCAACGCGATAAACAACTATCCCGCAACACACGCGAAGGGCGGAACTCCAATAAAGAATCGCAAGCCAACCTGGTCGATTATCTGGGATGGTACCCAGGAGATTGACTTTTTGGACGAGGAAGCCAAGGACGCCTTGCCGTTCTTCGAGCGCATCTCTTGGAGCGTCACAAGATACTTTCACAGGATGTCGGCAGCCTTTAAGGACTTGTTCGACGGCGAGGAGGATGTTGGCATCTTCATCTTCGGAACGAATCGTATAGGCCAAGATCTGTGGTCAAGACTGTGGCAAGGCACAAGGACGTCGCTGTTCATAGGTATAATGGTCGCTATTGTGGAAGCTGTGGTCGGAATCATCATGGGTATGCTTTGGGGCTATGTCAGGAAGCTGGACTTCTTCTTTACCGAGCTGTACAACATAGTTGATAACATCCCCAGTACCATCATATTGATATTGGCGGCCTACATCATGAAGCCAAGCGTAAGCACCATCATCATTGCGATGTGCGTTACCCGCTGGCTCGGTCTTGCGCGATTCGTAAGGAATCAGGTTCTGATCATTCGCGACCGCGACTTCAACCTTGCGTCCCGCTGCTTAGGTACGCCGACACGCAGGATTATCTTCAAGAACCTGCTGCCGCAGATGGTTTCGGTCGTCATGCTTCGTATGGCTCTTGCCATTCCGAGCGCTATCGGAAGCGAGGTTTTCATGACATATATCGGAATTGGTCTGCCAATCGACATACCTTCCTTGGGCAACCTTGTGAACATTGGCCGCGGATATATCACCTATCCCGGACTTAGGTATCAGCTGTGGTTCCCCGCAATCATTCTTTCCATAATTACGATATGCTTCTACTTGGTCGGCAACGCCTTCGCTGACGCCTCCGACCCGAAGAACCATGTATAAGGAGGTGAGCGAAGTGGAACAGCAACATGACGTAATATTGTCCGTAAAGGATTTGAATGTAAAGTTCAGCCTCCGTGGAAAGGTGCTGCACGCAATTCGCGGCATAAGCCTTGACATCAATCGTGGCGAAAGCTTTGCCATAGTCGGTGAGAGCGGTTCAGGCAAGTCCGTATTCGTCAAGAACTTCATAGGTCTGCTTGATAGAAATGGCTGGGTTGATTCGGGCGAGATTCTTTATAACGGAATGGACCTTGCCAAGTTCAAGACTGACAAGGATTGGCTGCAGATTAGAGGTAAGGAGATTGCCATGGTCATGCAGGACCCCATGACGAGCCTTAACCCCCTAAAGACCATAGGCGCGCAGATAGGCGAGGCGCTGAAGCTGCATCAGAATCTTGTGGGAACCGCCGCGTACAATGAGTGCGTACAGATTCTGAACGACGTCGGCATACCGGAGCCTGAAAGAAGATATAAGCAGTATCCGCATGAGTTTTCAGGCGGTATGCGGCAGCGTGTCGTTATAGCGATAGCTATGGCCTGCAACCCTAAGATACTAATCTGTGATGAGCCGACGACCGCTTTGGACGTTACAATACAGGCGCAGATACTGAATCTTATCAAGGATCTGAAGAATAAGTACAATCTGACCACAATCTACATCACGCATGACTTGGGCGTTGTCGCCAACGTCGCGGACAGAATCGCCGTCATGTACGCAGGTGACATCGTTGAGGTCGGCAAGTGCAACGATGTGTTCTACGATCCGCAGCATCCCTACACATGGGCGCTGCTGTCGTCCCTGCCGCAGCTTGGCATAAAGGGCGAGGATTTGTATTCAATAGAAGGAACTCCTCCGAATCTGTTCAATGTGATAAAGGGCGATGCTTTCGCGCCGAGAAACCCAAACGCGCTGAAGGTTGACTTCCTGCACAGACCGCCTTACTTTGAGGTGTCGCCGACGCACAAGGCCAAGACGTGGCTGCTTGACGAGCGCGCCCCCAAGGTGGAGCCGCCGCCGCACATAGCCGCACTCCGTGAAGCGCATAAGGAGGTTCGCCAATGAATTACGATGAAGTAAACGAGGTATTGGTAAGCGTCCGCGACATGCATGTTGTGTTCGGGAAAGGGCGCAACAAGTTTGAAGCAATCAAGGGTGTTTCATTCGACATCTACAAGGGCGAAACCTTCGGCCTTGTCGGTGAATCCGGATCCGGTAAAACAACAATAGGCCGCGCAATCATCAGGATTAACCCGATGAGCGGAGGCGAAGTCATTTACAAGGGTGACAAGATAAACGGAAAGATTTCCCGCGCGTTGGACAAGAAGGTCACGCAGGAGATTCAGATGATATTCCAAGACCCAATGGCGTCTCTAAACGAGCGCGCCAAGGTTGACTACATAGTCTCCGAGGGTCTTATCAATGTCGAGAAACACCTGTCAAGCGAGGAAAGAGAGACCAAGGTCGCCAAGGCGCTCTTGGAGGTCGGCTTGCTTCCGGAGTTTGCGACGAGGTTCCCGCACGAGTTTTCCGGCGGTCAAAGGCAGAGGATAGGCATTGCGCGTTCGCTCATTATGCAGCCTCAGTTCATAATCGCTGACGAACCCATTTCCGCTTTGGACGTTTCTATAAGGGCGCAGGTGCTGAACCTTATGAACAAGCTCAAGAAGGAGAGAGGTTTGACCTATCTCTTCATAGCTCACGACCTGTCGGTCATGCGCTTCATATCCGACCGCATAGCCGTCATCCACAAAGGTGTTATTGTCGAGCTTGCCGAGTGTGAGAAGCTTTTCGCGCATCCGCTGCATCCCTATACGAAGGCCTTACTTTCAGCGGTGCCGCTTGCCGACCCGGAGTATGAAAAGCATAAGGTGCTGCTGACCTACGATCCTTCGGCGCATGATTACAGCGTCGATAAGCCGTACTGGCACGAGATTGAGAAGGGCCATTTCGTATACGGGAACGAGCCTGAGCTTGAGGGATACAGGCAGGAGCTTTCAGCTTCAAAGCCTGAGGAAGCCGATGAGCCGCGCCGCAAGCAGGAATCCTGCGAAAACGGAGAAAAATAATGCAAAGAGCATTGGTCAAGGTTGACGTCGCTCCGCTCTATCTCAAGCCTGAGGTTGGGGCGGAGCGTGACGATGAGATGCTGTATGGCATGACGGCTGAAATTCTTGAACGCATAGACGAGTCATGGCTGAAGGTCAGAACCCCATACAGATACGAGAGCTTTATAGAATCCAAGTATCTTTGCTTTGACGAGAAAGAGCTTGAGTACTACGACAATTTCGAGCTTCGCCTTGTGCTGCGCCAAACCGCGGATTTGATAGATGGCGAAACCATGCAGCACCCGATATTGTTCATGGTGACAAGGGGTGCGCTTTTGGTAACTTTAGGCAAGGATGACACTTGGACGAGGGTACGAATGATAGGCGGCAAAACGGCGTTCATCCGCAACTCGCATCTTACAGCGTATAAGTCACAAAGGGACGTGGACGAGGACGAGTTCAGACGCGGCGTCACGGCAACGGCGATGAGCTACCTTGGGACGCAGTACAGATGGGGAGGCAGAACTCCGCTGGGCATAGACTGTTCGGGACTTTGCGGTGAAAGCTATCTCATTAACGGCGTGACCATATACAGAAACGCAAGGATAGAGGAGGGCTTTCCTGTACACAGGATTGCCTTTGAGGACATTAAACCGGGCGACCTGCTTTATTTCCCGCGGCATATCGCCATGTACTTAGGCGGCGGGTATTACATCAACTCGACAAGTGCGGCAGGCAGCGATGGGGTAGTGATTAACTCTCTAAACGAGGGCGATCCCAAGTATCGAGAGGATCACGCCAAGAACATACTTTACGTCGGATCTATATTTTGAGGTGAGTTATGGGTATAAACGATTATTTTGAATACCTTTCGGTGGGGCTTCCGGGCGACATAGAGCGCAGGAAGCAGTACGGCGATTTTGACGGAGCTATAAGGCTCATTGACCGCAGGCTGAAGGAGAATGTCCCCGATGAGCTGAAGAAGTGCATGACGGTGGAGCGCGAGCTTATAAGCCGCATTGACGAGGACTACCCCTTTGACCGTCGGACGGCTCTTGCCATGATACGCGCTGACATCCCCGACTTTACCGAGGAGGAGTTCACAGAGCTGTTGGACGAGAACAAGATAGACTGGATATACATCAACGGCGAGGAGAGATATTTTCTGCGCTTCTACAAGACCCTGCTCAAGGTTTATCCCGAATTTGCGTCAAGGGCGGGGCAGGGCGCGGACGCTAAGAATGAGGGCGACGCGGAGGATAAGCTTTTAGATACCACCATCGCGGAGATGATGGAGACAGGCAAAGCGGCTTACCTAATTCGTCTGCGTGTTTCGGTCAGGATAGAGGACGAGAGCTTCAAGGCGGGGTTTGTGCGTGTGCATATCCCCATACCCGCCAAGGCGAAGCAGATATTCGACATCAGGATATTGAATCATACCGATTTGCCCTGCGTTATCGCGCCCGAGGACGCCGAGCAGCGAACAATATGCTTTGAGACCGTGCTGGAGGAGAACCGCGAATTCTTCGTTGAGTATTCCTACATCAATTCGGTTGAATATGTCAATGCCTATGAAGCGCACGGCACGCCCAAGGAGTATGACTTTGATGTTGAGGAGAAGCCCCCTCATATCATGTTCACACCTTACATCAAGGCTTTGGTCAAGTCCCTTGCGGGGCATACCGACGATCCGATGGAGAAAGCAAGGGCTTTCTACGACTTCATTACAAAGAACGTGAAGTACTCGTATATGCGCGCTTACTTCGGTCTGGAGAATATCGCCGAGAACTGTGCAAGAAACCTCAGGGGAGACTGCGGCGTTCAGGCGCTGCTGTTTATCACGCTTTGCCGCTGTGCCGGAATACCCGCCCGTTGGCAGAGCTGCACCTGCGCTTCACCCGACAGCTGCGGCGCTCATGACTGGACTCAGTTCTTTGTTGAGCCTTATGGATGGCTGTTCTGCGATCCTTCGTTCGGCGGCGGCTCCGAGCGTTCGGGGCTTGAGACAAGGCGCAGATTCTATTTCGGCAACCTTGACCCCTTCCGCATGGTGGCAAACAGGGAGTTTCAAGCTCCGCTCATGCCGGATAAGAAGCATTGGAGAGCCGACCCTTATGACAATCAAAGCGGCGAGATAGAGTACGAGGACAAGGGACTTGGGTTCTCCGACTTCGATTGTGAGCGGGAGCTTGTCGAGCTGAGGAAGCTGTAAGATGGCGTACATAGATCTGCATTCGGATACGATATATCAGCTTTGGCGCGGCAGAGCCGATTCACTTGTGCATAACGGATTGGACATTGATATCGAACGCCTAAAGAAGGCGGATTGTCTGGTGCAATGCTTTGCGCTGTTTAACAACGAGCTTTCACCCGACACCTTCGAGAGCTGGATGGAGTTCTACGAGTTCTACAAACGCGTTATCGAGGAGCAATCCGACAGCCTTATGTTCGTGGAGAACTATGAGGATATCGCCATGGCAAGGCTTACAGGTAAATGCGGAATCATGAAAACCGTTGAGGATTCAAGGGTTATTGGCGACGACATTGATAAGCTCAGAGACATTAGAAAGCTTGGTGTTCGCATCTTAGGCTTTGTCTGGGACAGCGAGACCCCGCTTGCATATCAGAACAAAGAGGACTATGAGTACCATAACAGGGGCCTAAAGCCCAAGGGCAGGGAAGCTGTCGAACTCTTGAATGAGCTTGGTATCATTCCCGATGTGTCCCACCTTAACAGGGGAGGCACCTTGGAGCTTGCCGAGCTCAGCAAAAAGCCCGTGATAGCTTCTCATTCCTTGTCAAGAAGTGTTCAGGATCACAGACGCAATATGACCGATGAGGAGATTAGGGCCATAGCCGACACGGGCGGCGTGATAGGCTTGAATTTCTGCCCTGAGTTCTTAGGCAGCGACAAGCGGGTAGCCTTTGAGAATATCAAAAGGCACCTTGATCAGATGGTGAAGGTTGGCGGAGAGGGAGTAGCGGCGATTGGAACAGACTTTGACGGGTTTGGAGCCGAGTACAGCGAGTACCCCGATATTAGCTATCTTCCCAAGCTGTATGACGATATGCTTTCGGCGGGCTATTCATCGAGCTTTGTCGATGGCATGTTCTTTAGAAACGCCCTTTGGGTGTTCAGAGAAACATTCTAAACGGAGGTAATACAGATGAAAAAGAGTATAGCATTTATCATTGTGCTGCTGCTTGCCGTGAGTATGGCGGCATCGGCGGCAGCCGAAGTCAAAACGGAGGTAGAAGGAAACGTGTTCAAGGTAACGACAGTCGAGGACTTCAACGCGGGTACGCTTGAAGGGCTCGTGATTGATGAGAGCATAGGCGACGGCGCATTAAAGCTTGCAGAGGGGCAGACCGACGGCGTTTTCACGAGTGCTGAATACTGCGTAGAAGCCTTTGAGTATCTTGTAGCTTCATGGAACAGCGACACTCCCGACGGAACCAAGATTGAGGTGAAGGTCAGGGCTTATGTGGACATGAAGGACGCTTGGTCGGGATGGATGAGTTGGGGTGAATGGTCAAAGAGCGTAAAGAGAGCTTCGACCGAGGATTCCGACGATCTTGCCTATATCGATGTTGACACCTTCATAGTCAAGGGCAGCTCAGGCGAGACGGCAAGCAAGGTTCAGATTATGGTTGTCATGCACACAAACGACGCCGCGGTAACACCAACCGTGCGTCAGCTTGCGGTAAGCTACAAGAACACGCTTGACGGTCAGGCAATTGCCCCTGTATATATTGAGGAGACAGTGGAGCTTCCCGAAAAGGTTTTGCTTTACAGCCCCGCATACGCGCAGGGTATACGCGAGAACTCAATGGCAAGCTCCATGTGCAGCGCGGTTACGATTTGCGTCCTGCTGAATGACAAGGGTGAGGACCTTATGCCGGAGGAGGTTGCGCTTCTTGATTATGATTCCGTATATGACGGCTTTGGCAACTGGTCGTACAGCGTTGCGGCAGCGGCCGAATACGGCTATGAGTCCTATGTGGCTTATGCCAATCTGGATTTTCTGAGGCAGGAGCTTGCAAAAGGCTATCCCGTCGGCATCAGCGTCAAGTATAACACAAATGAAGCTTCGAACAACTACCTTGAGAACGCACCGCTGTCCACGGATGGTCATCTAATCGCGATAGTAGGTTATGAGACCATCGACGGAGTTGATTACTTTTACAGCAACGACTCGGCGGCCGCGACCGACGAGGAGTGCTGCCACAGGCTCTATCGTGCGGATCAGCTTGAGAAGTGCTGGACGTCCAAGGTAGCTTATGTAGTACACGACAAGGAAAGCGGCGCGGCCGAAAGCTCGGTTCAACACATAGCGTGTCAGCTTGTGGCGGACGAGACCGAAGCCAACAAATATAGTTTGGTGACGGAGAATGGAGAACCCGTCAAGCTGATTGCCAACTTCATTGCGGGAAGATACAGGGCCGTAGGCGGCGGGATTATCGCCTATTACTATCCCGATGAGGGCGCTAAAGATATGCCCCATAACGTTGTTGTGACAAGCGCGAATTACCGCATATCCTACAACCCATCGGTGGATGATGAGGGCAGACTAAATCTTGATCCCTCGAAGTTGGTCAAGGATGGCAACGAGGACACAACAATAAACTTTGTGATAATCTGCAACAACGGCAAGACCTACGAAGCGACACACTTTATTCCCGCGGGAACATATGTGAAAGCAACGACAGAGCCTACCGAAGCTCCGGCGGAGCCTACCGCGGATCCAAACGCCAAAGAGCAGTCAGAGGTTACAGAACAGCCCCTTGCGACAGATGAAGCCGTGACTGAAACGAAACCACAGGCTCACAGCAAGACTACCCTGTGGGTGTGTATAGGCATTGCGGCGGCGGTAGCGGCGGCGGCGATAATCGGCGGTGCTGTGGTCAAGAAGAAGAAATAGACAAGCGGCAAAGAGACAATGTAAAGGGCAGGGCTGAAAGACCTTGCCCTTTTGCTATACGAATTTCATACGAGTATCCAGAGTGCAGCGGAGAGGACGAGCATACAGAAGCCCGCAAGAAGTGGCGTACGCTTGCCGTTGGTATGAATGGGACTTATGAGGAACACAGAAAGCAGGTAGAGAAAAATGACCAAAATGCTTGGGGAGGGCATAGCGAACAAGGGGAAGCTGACCGGTTTGACAAGCCAAATGATGGCGTCAAGCACGACCTTAACCGCATACGAAAGCAGCTTGCCTATCATGGGGTATATGGCGTAACCCATTACGCTCAGCATGATGAGTATGAGCAAGGGGCCGATAACGGGCAGAACAACTATCGATATAGGCAGACCTATGAGCGAAATGCCGCCAAAATAGCGACAGAGAATGGGCGCGGAGGCAGTGGTTGACGCAATGGCTGTGGAGATGTTTTCATTTACAAAGGTAAATGGAAGCGGAGTTATCCGCGAGATGGACTCAGCGTGGCACACAATCCCAAACATGGACGCGAAGGAAAGCTGAAAGCCCAGAGAGTAGAGGGAGAAGGGCTTAATTAACAGCACGACAAAGAAGGCAAGCAAAAGGGACGACATTGGATCCGAAACTCGCCAGGTTGAACGCGTAAACGATATTACGCACAGCATAACGGCGGCGCGCATAACCGAGGGTGAGAAGCCCGTGAACGCGGCGAACAGCAATGAAGCGCCAAGCGTTATGAAAAAAGTCTTGATGTGTATGCTTTTGTTTAGACAAAGGAACACGCCGATAATATATGAATAGTGCAGACCCGACACGGCGAAGATGTGAATCAAGCCGCTTCGCTTGAACATCTGCATGGTAGTATAGCCTACGCTGCTCTTCTCACCAAGTATAAGCCCAAGCACAAGGCCGGAGTAATCGTCATACATGGCTTTGACCGCTTTGCTAAAGTAAGAGCGAAGAAAATTTGGGATGGTCATCAGGTCGAAATAGTGCGGGTTTACTTCAACCTCAGGCGTAAATTCGGTATTTGCGCAATGCGTAACCGCGTCATTTGCGGCATCTGCGAAGTCGGGCGGTTCATACACATCAGCGCATGTAGTAATACTGTCACCAATACAGTAATCGTCCAAGGGGCAGTAAAGCTTGAGCCTGCCGTTTTGCGAGACGCCGTTTAGCTTTACATCCTTTAGTATCAGTATGCTTTGATCGTCGTTCTCCGCGGGATAAACGGCGACGACGCCCGTTATCTCAAAAGTACCGTTGACAGACTTGTCTATCGGAACAAGATACATACGGATGAAAACAAGGCACAGCGCAAGCGGGAAAAGAAAGAGCTTCAACCGTCTGAAGAACAAAACTCCGCTAAGGATAAGCGACACGCATATTAGGGCGAATACGAGAGGACGGGGGAGGTAGTGAAAGGACAATACCGCCGCGCAAGCACCGAGGGCGGCGTAAAGCATGGGCCGAATCTCTCTCGGCCTGTTCTCGGATTCAAGATAGTTTTCTATATGCTCCTCGTTCACAAGGTCAGTATATCACGACCGTTCGACAGATTGCAACAAAATGAAACAAAGAATGCGGGCGTTTTCACTGCCTTTGAACTTGGAAGTATATTGGGGAGCTAAACTCTGTTAGGTGTTCAAACTGTAATAAAGAGCGAGCGAAAAGAGCGACACATAGCACAGTATGAACAGAGCCACAGCGATGGCGGAGCCTGTATGCTTCTGTTTGACGCAATGAACGACATAGCTAAAGGCGTATACGATTACTATAAGGTTAAGGATGAGATTTATCATACGAACTCCTCAGGCAAGCTTAAGAGTAAAAACGAACTCGCATTGCAATTCGGAGTAAACCGACTTCCAGTCATAGCTCTCCCATGCCTCTGTGTCTGAAAAGTTCATGACGGCCCATGCGCCGAAGGAATAGACGTCTGACCGCTTATCCTTTAGTGCGTCAAACACAGCGTCGGCTCGGCTCTTTAACTGACGGCTTATGTGCAAAATAAGCTGCTCCTCATCTATTTCATTTGACAGCTTAGGCGTATCAACTTTAGCCGTGAGAAAGCATTCGACATACGCGATTGACCCGCTGACCCTTACGCGAGGCTTTTGTGCCTTGGTTAAGAGTACGCACATATCATCCCCATCGGGAGATTTCAGCCAAACTCGACCTTCAGTGAATTCGTCAGTCACCATCATGACAAAGCAGGTGTTTTGACCGTCAAGCACACCGACCATGGCGGAACCGTTGAACACGGCTGTCCCGATAAGGCTTGTACCCATCGACCCTTCAACAAGCAGCCCGCCCGCGACAAAGGGGTATGAATCAATGCTTACCATGTCGTTTGTCGGCGTCTTTGCATTAACCGCGCAATAGCCAACGGAAACGTCGCATATCTTGTCCTTGAGATGAAATCGCATTTCACGAAGGGTTCTGTCAACTATCGTTCCGCTGTATACCGAGTTGTTTTCAAGATTGGATTTGAGCTTGCTCATGGAGGGATCGTTTTCGGATATCATGCATTCGAAAAGCTCCTTCATCGGTGACGAAGATATGAGTACCCTGATGTTGTCCCTTATCTTCAGCCGAGCTTCATCGAAGTCAAGAATATCAGGTATGTCACCGCCCCTTGCGAGGTTTTCCGAGAATACGAGCAGGGTCATGCGCGAGAAGGTAATCTTCTTTGGAACGACAGCGGACAGGGCTTCGACAGCCTCGAACAGGTCTCGTCCCTCTGACGAGAGAATTTGCACCGAGGTATTGGAGCTGTCGCCTGAGCGAACCGACACGCTGACCATAAAGACAAAGTTGTAGGTCAAGGTTTCACCCTCCTCGACGCCCAGATCCAGTACATAAAGGAACTCATCCAAGGGCAGCGACTCAAGGCACGCGGCGCAAGGACAAAGCAAGACAATCAAAAGAATCGCCGCTATCAAGCGCAGGCTTTTGCGCATTTTTCATTCCTCCTTTGGGTTATTGCTCCGACAAGCATTATCAACAGCAGTATGCCAATCAGGGCATAGGCTCCGAAGGTTGCGATGCTCTCAAATTCGTTTTGGTCGTGGCTCTTGCCCGAAGCCATAAGATAGCATACCGAGACAGCCGCGCCCGCACACATGAGCGCTGTTGGGCGAATGTCTCGTATTCCAAACCCCTTCACAAGCAGGAAGGCAGCGCTAAAGCAGTAGTAAACAGTGGTTAAGAAGGTGGACAGCAGCCATATGAACATGGCGACACGATCGAAGCGCAAGGGCTGCTGTGAGTACCTGACCGCTGTTGTAAGGTTAACGAAGGGGAACGCGAGGTTACTCAGCTGATTGTAGTTGTAGGCGAGGCCGAGGCAGAGTTCACCTATTACAACGAACAGCCCACCCACGATTATGCTGAACTTACAGCAGTATATGGTGTTCTTAATACCCTGAAGTGATCCGCCAAGTACAAGCAAGGCAAGGATGGCGGGGAGGATGCGCAAAAGCGACATAAGCGTTTGAAAGGCTATTTCCGATGCGCCCGCGCCGAGGACGGGAAAGAGGTTGTAAATGTGATAGCTCTGCCCCGCAAGGATCACAGCGATAAGTGTGATGACTATGTTGGGGATTACCAATACTCGACAAGTACGGACTATGGCTTCCGCACCAAGCAAAATGGGTATGGCCACGCAGGGGAGGAAGTAGGTCAACAGATCGTAGAAATTGTTCTCCGTATAGATTGAAGCTTTCAAGGAGAGCAGGGCGTTTGATACGGGCGCGGAGGACATGAATACAAACAGCGCGTCGAAAAACAGGCATAGTATCACAGAGACAAAACGCCCAAGAGTTCTATCCATCAATGAAAAGAGGTCTTGGACGTCGTGCTTTACAAGCAGTCTTTGTATGGCAAGGATAAAAAGGAAGCTCAAAAGGAAGGCCAATATACTTGACAATACGATTACGTTTCCCTTTGAATAGGCAGAGCTGCTGTCAACAGCAAAGAAGCAGCTTGCAAGTATTGCGTTGACGCACGCGGCGCAGGCTTCCTGCTTGCCGAACCTCCCGCTCATCATGTTCATACTTGTCCCTCACTGTTGGAGTAGTCTATCGGCTGTGAATGCTGCCTAAGCTTGCGGCGGAGAACCAACCCGTGCCGCCGCTTTGTCGCGGGTGAAAGCGGACTTAGCATTGGCACGCCAAATGATTTCATGGAGCACAGCAGCGCGATGGCTATAAGAATGCCTGAGAAGAAACCCAACAGACCGCTCAACGATGCGAGGATACAGAGTATAATCCTGAAGTATGCGACTGAGAGCTGCAATTCATAGTTGGGTATGGTGTAATTGCCAAGACCCGTCAACGCAACTATTATCAATACCACAGTGGATACGATGTTGGCCGCGACAGCGGCTTGACCGAGTATGAGACCGCCAATTATGCCTACGGTTTGACCGGCAGCGCCCGGAACTCGGACGCCCGCCTCCCTAACAAGCTGAAACACGATTAGCAGGAACACCATCTCAACGGGCATGGGAAGGAACACCATCTCGCGGGAGGCGATGACGGTATTTAGAACCTCGCTTGACAACAACCCTTGATGATGCATGGCGACGGCCAAGAAGTACGCGGGCATGAGTACGGATAATGCCGCGCCGAAGTACCGCACAAGCTTGACAAGGCTGCCGATAGGCTGACGCTGATACGCGTCCTCGGCGGAAGCCATAAGCTCAAAGAGAGTGACGGGCATGACAAGCGCCTGCGGGCTGCCCTCCAAGAGCAGCACAACCTTGCCCTGCATTACGGCCATTGCAGCTCGGTCGGGCCTTTCGGTGGACATACTCTGCGAAATTGGCGCAAAAGGATGGGTTTCGATAAGCTGCTTAATGCTTCCCGCGTCCAGTATTACATCAGTACTGATATTCGACAGCCTGCGCTGTACCTCACGGAGAAGCGAACGATTGGTAAGCCCCTCGATATAGCAAAGCGCAAGTCTTATATGGTTGGATGCGCCCGCATCCTGGAACTTGCAGATGAACTCAGGCTTCTTGATTATACGGCGCATTTGAGTTACATTCGTTCTCAGGTTTTCGGTAAACGCTTCGTTGGGGCCTATAACGACTGTTTCGTTCTGGGTCGTGCCGATGGTGCGCGAAGCAAAGCCGCGCGTGTCCATGAGCGCGACGTCAGTGCATCCATCGACAAATAACGCGGTTCGGCCCTCACATATGGCGGTCTTAACCTTACTGCGTTCGTTTGTTGCATCGACCTCCTGCATAGGCAATACCTTGCGTATGAGAATGTCGGCGCATCCGTTCAACTCGTCAATTTGAAGCGAGGGGCGGAGGATGAAATCACTGATTTGATTTTCATCCGCCATACCATTGACGAATACGGCGAGCGCAGAGCGTTTGCCTATGTCAAATTCGCGGAGGATAATATCGGTGTTAGTATCGGTATGGAACTCCTTTTTGAGCCACGATTTGTTGCGGTTCAAGCTGCGGTAAAGCTTTTCGGCTTGCGGCGCTTCTTCCTTGCGCCTTTCCCTTTCCGCGCCGCAAAAGCTGGTTTCGTCGCCGCTCTCTGTTTCAAGCAGCTCAAAGCAGTCATAAGGCTTGTCAAACCTCAGTATGTCATTTAGGATATCCTTCCTGTTCATGAAATATAGTATATCCCAAAGACTTACCGTATAAACAAATACCGTTCCAAGCGGGAACGGCATTTGAAGTCGAATAATGAATTTATAGACTAATCGAAGGCTTAAGGCTCCGGAACGAACGGCTCCTCGGTGGGATCCGGAGCGGCGGTGGGATCGGTCGAAGGCGTCGTGACGGGTGTGGCGGCCACAGCGCCGGTTCCGCGAATAACCTCCCGTGGGTACATCCTATAAGTAGAGGTCGCCAAGAACTCCTCACGAACGACGACGCCATTCTTTAGATACTGCTTGTAGGACTCATAGACATAGCCCGTGTTGCCCTCGTACTCTTCCTTTTCGTAGCCCTCAGGCTGTGAGGGATCATCGATATATTCGGTAGTAATCTTGGTAGTGCTGATCTTCTTTGTGCGAATGCCGATGGAATCATACTCGTCATTGGCAAAAGGCAGGCCGTAAATCTCAAAGGTGAGATAGTTGCCCGTGTAGAAACCGATGACAATTATGTTGCCCTCGGTGTTGTTCTTGAACTTCATGTCGATGATATTGCCGACAGAATTGATGGTAGCATCTCTGCCGCGATCGACATAGCCCACGGGCATGGAGTGGTTGCTGCGCTCGACTATCTCCAAATCGGCAAGAACCGCGCAGTTATAAAGCGTGCTTGAAAGCTGGCAGACGCCGCCGCCGGGCTGATCCTCATGCTTACCCGCGACATATGCGCCAGCAGTCTTCCAACCGTTGGCAATGCTGCGAACACCAAGAACGTCGTTTGCGGAGAAAACCTCGTTGGGAGCCAAGACGGTTCCGTTGATTTTGTCCGCGCCGAAGCCGACGTTGTATTTACGGTTGCTTGTTCCGCTTACCTTGGTTTTGAAGGAAGCCCTAAGCACATACTGCGACTCAATCTCCTCGCGTGTCAACGTTGCGGCTACTTCATTCATAGTCGCTTCAACGCTTGAAGCCTTGCTCTCATAGGCCGCAAGAATGTCGGAGGTAAGCTTTACATCGTCCAGCTCAAGGCCGGAGACTTCATCCGTATAAACTATGGCGAAGTTCTCTTTGTCAACGGTCATACCCGCGTCAGTTGCGGGTACGCTGATAAGAGTCTTTAGCTCGCTTGCAAAGGCGGCGACGGAAGCCTCATCAAGGGACAGCGTTACGTTGTATTGTACGCCGTTGGTTTTTATGTCGGTGACCAGCTTCATCACCTCGTCATAGCCAAGATCCGTACGGGCAAGACCGAACGCCTCAGTCAAAACATCCTCAAGGTTGTTGGTGAATACTACGTCGATGCCTTTCATTTGGTATGTAGTCTCACCCTGCTGTATCAAAAGCAGATAATCCTGTGCGGCGCTGTCAACGGCGGGGGTTACAGCTTCACGAGCTTCCTCAAGCGTCATTCCGCTAACGTCAATGTCGTTTATGGAAACGCCTTCAAGCATCGTTGCGCGTGAAAGAATTGCAGACAGCTCTTCTGCGTGCTGTATGGCTTCATAATCGGGTTCGGGTGTGCCGACGTCGATAAGAACAGGGTCGGTTGTGGGGGTTTCCGCAACATCCGCGTTAGGGTCGGCGGGGTTGGGGAGGGCGGCAATCCATATAATGATCGCCGCTATGAGCACCACGCCGCCAATTCCGCAGTAGAGCAGGATGTTACGTTGGGTTTTCGTTAGACGCATATTATTCTCCAAGTCTTTTCTGATGGCTTCATTCTACTATGCGAAATGAACTTTGTCACAAGTTGCGGCAAGGATTTTATAATAATGTTACAAATAACACACAAGTTGAATCGAGAGCATTCGACGCCTTACAACAAAGAACCCGAAAGTCCGAGGCGGACAATCGGGTTCGAATCAGCGATATTGAAGGCTTACTGGAGTGTGGAGGGCAGGTACTTTACCGCGTCGAGGATGTGATCGCTCAGCAGGCGCGAGGCCGTGTCCACATCCCTTGCTTTGCAGGCGGCAAGGATAGCTTCATGCTCGTCGATGGAAATCTGGCGAGTTTCGTCTGAGGAGTAGAAGGAGCTGCGCAGGTAACGGTCAATGTTGGCGTGAATTATCTCCATGATGAGATCTGCAACGACATTGCCGGCTTTTTTGAGAAGGAGGTCGTGGAAGTCGTAGTTAATCTGTTCGACTACAAAGAGGTCGCGCTCATTGCGTTCGCGGTCTATAAGCTCGGCAACTTGAGCGAAGTCATCTTCTGTCATGAGCGGTATCGCTGTCTTGAGAATGTTCGCGGAGATGTAGGCACGAATCTCCATCATGTCTATCACCATCTCACGGGAAAGCTGGGTAACGGACGCGCCCCTGTTGGGTTGAATACGAACCAACCCCTGCGCTTCCAATTGCCTCAGAGATTCGCGAACGGGGATATGGCTGACATTAAGCGCCGCGGAGATCTCATCTTGCTTGAGCTGCATTCCGCCCGGCAGTATGCCGTCAATGATACCCTTCCTCAGGACGTGGTAGACCCACTCTTGCGTAGCTCCGACACGAGGCCCCACCAAATTGGCAAGCTCTTTATAATCCATACGACATCAATCCTCTCCTTTAGATATTTTCTATCATATATTCTAAATCACAAACTGTCTTTCTGTCAATAGTTTTGTTTGAAGTGTGTAAAATCTCTTTACAACAGTTTGAATTTGTTAGGAGTAATCAAGAGAGAAATGTATATTACGGTACAAGAGTCAAGGATAAACCCAAACGGAAACATGAACCGAGGATGTTCCGGTAAGCTCCCTGCCGTCAATTTTCAGTGAAGGATGTACAGGTATGACGTAGTACTCATAGCTTCCCAAAAGCTCTGAGGCGTCGTCAATGATGGTTTGAGTTATAGCCGAGTTTGCTATTGACGCGACAAGTACCGTATAGCCTGAGCTGTCGGTTCGATAAACGCGGTAAATCACACCCGCACTCAAAGGAGTAAAACTAATCCGAACATATTCGTCCTGAAGGTCTACGGCAAGGTCGCTGGGAGGAATAGGGGTTGTCCAGTAATCCCCTGAGGTCATAGGCTCACTGCCGCGCAGGAAGTATTCGCCCATAACCTCGTCAGTAGGGGTAAGGCTGTTGGCAAGAACCGCGATATGCGAGTTGCGTAAGGTGAAGGCGTCGAGCCGAACATAGGTAACAGAAGATGGCGTTATAAAGCGCGGAGCCTGCGACCTTTGATATATCTGACTGAATAGGTTGTACATCAGCTCCGCGGGATAGCTGCCGCCGCCTACGGAGGCAGGGAGGGTTTTGCCGTCGCTGCTGTCGTCGAAGCCCATCCATACCACGCAGGAGTAATCGGCATTGTATGCCGCAAGCCAAACATCGCGGTTGCCGTAATCGTCACCGACAGTACCGGTCTTTGCGGCTATGTCAATGCCAAGCTCGCCCAAGCGCTTAGCCGTCCCCTCTATCGCCACGCTTTGCAGCATACTTGTGAGTATGAAAGCGTTGCCCATACTCATCACTCTTTGAGCGTTGGCTTGGTGCTTGTATAAGCTTTCACCTTCCTTACCGATAATCTCGGTAACAGCGTAAGGTTCGTTGTACACCCCGCTGTTGGAAATGGCTGCGTATGCGCCGGCAAGCTGATAGGGTGAAACGCCGTAGGTAAAGCCGCCAAGAGCCAAGGCGGGACGAGTGTCCAAGTCGTCGAACTCAATTCCAACGGATCGCGCAAAGCGCTTACAGCGTTCTATGCCAAGCTCGCAAAACAAGGATACGGCAGGAATATTCAGCGATCTTGTAACGGCTTCGCGCATGGTCACCCAGCCTGAATAGCGCCCGTTTGCGTTGCGCGGCGTATAATCGTCGAAGCTGATACGTTCATCAAGCAAAACGGACGCCGCCGTATAGCCCGCTTCAAGAGCGGGGGCATATACCAGTATGGGCTTAATTGACGAACCGGGTTGGCGGCGTATCCTCACGGCTCGATTGTAGGCAAGCGCGGTATCATCGTTTCGTCCGCCAAGCATGGCGGTCACGGAGCCGTCCCCGGAGTTGATAACTACTATCGCGCCCTGAGCCGATTCGGTTTCATAATAGGGGAAGAATTCGTCGCTTTCAAAAAGAGCCGTGCAAAGGTTCTGCATGTTCGAATCCATAACGGTCTGTATTTCATATCCGCCTGTCAAAAGCTCCGTCATGCTGCAATCCAAATATTCGCATGAAACACTAAGGGCATAGTCTATGTAGTAACCACGCGCATTTATCGCGGGATGCTGCGAAAGGACAAGCGGTTCGGCTTTCGCGTTATTGGCTTCCTGACGGCCTATCATCTCGTATTCGACCATCAAATCCAAGATAACCCCGCGTCTCCCAATGGAGGCGTCGGGCCTCAGATGCGGGGAAAACCTTGCCGGCGATTTAAGCACACCCGCAAGCAAAGCGCTTTGCGAAAGGTCAAGCTCATAGGAGTGAACCCCGAAATACTTGAGAGCGGCCGCCTCAATACCGTAACAGCCGTTGCCGAAGTAGACGTAGTTTAGGTACATCTCAAGTATTTCGTCCTTGCTGTACAACAGCTCAAGCTGCCATGCTAAGATAGCCTCGTCAAGCTTTCGAGACATCACCTTTTCATTGGTAAGATGAGTGAGCTTTATAAGCTGCTGCGTTATGGTTGACGCCCCCTCGACATAGGACTGTGCTTTTATGTCGCTCCATGCCGCGCCAAAGATTCGGATTATATCGAAACCCGAATGGCTGTAAAACCTTGCGTCCTCCGCCGCTATGAAGGCGTTCTTCACATATTCGGGCAGCAGCTCAATTGATACGTCAACGCGGTTCTCAGAACCATACAGGTAGGAAGCAACATTGCCATCCGCGTCGTAAACTATCAAAGTCTGCTCTGTATCCACTATTTTCGATACGTCCAGGGTATGCCATGCGTCACGCGAGATTATGATAACGGCAAGCGCGATAACGGGCGCAAGGATAAAGAACGACAAGAACAAAACAAGACGCCGAATGGGGCGCCTTGCCGATAAGCGAGTAAAGATTTTCCGATAGGCACGGTCCTTCATAAGGATTATTGTGCCAAAACCACCGCCAATTATGTATGCATGAGGAAGGGACGCAAACGCTTCTCGTAAAGCTTAGAGCAGATATTGAAAGCGAGATCGAGGAACAGAAAGCACAGCTCAAGCACGATTATACAGATAGCAAGCGGATAATCGGGAAGCAGGGAATATGGATCGATTTCGAAAAAGAGGTATAAAAGATATATCAATACAGCCGAACCTATATTGCAGTAGAGCAGCATGAGCAGACTTTTGAGCCAACCGACGTTCACGCCGTTGTAGATAAGCCTGTGAATGATGGCGTAGTGTCCGACTACGGCGACATAGAAGAACCATGATATCCTTGAAGGAAGAATAAAAAAGGAAATTATCGCGGTTGCAAAGAAGGAAATCCAACAGTAACCGTACTGACCTTCCCTTGCCGGAATGTGCATGGTAAAAGCAACAAGAAACAGGCAGATCAGACGCGCATACGAGACCGCTTCCGAGGCATACAAAAACAGTACCGACAGCGCGGTTACCATGGCGCATATTGCAAGCTTTCGTGTAGTCGTCGGTTTCTTCAAATTTCAGCTCCCATTACAAAACGGTTGGTTGTCATCTCCCGCAGGAGTTGCATAGACAGTTAAGACACATCAGGGTCGAACAGACATTGCACATGTCGCAGTCGTCGCCTCCGGTCTGACCGCCTGTGGAAGAGAAGGGATTGTTGTTGCGAAGCAAGGTCTGATAGGCGTTGCGATATTCTGCATTATCAGGCTCCTGCTCACAGGCGTTCTGCATATGCTCCCTTGCCTTATCATACCAACCGCGTCTTAGGTAGATTATGCCGTAAAGGTAATTCCATTCACCATTGCGCAAAGGAATACCGTCAAGGACGCTTTGCGCCGCGTTGAGGTTGTTTTGATTGATATACATCCTGGCTCTGTTGAACTCCTCGGCATAGGTGCCGGAATAGGAGCTTTTGCGATAGCTGTCCGAGTAGCCGTAGCCTGACGAACCGTATCCGGAATTTGAGCTGTTCTGCGAACCGCTTCCGTTGGGCTTTCTTGACAATATGTCGTAGGCCTGATTGATTTCCTTGAGCTTCTCGTTCGCAAGCTCCTTTAGCGGGTTGTCGGTGTACTTATCCGGATGGTATTTCTTTACCAAATCAAGATAGGCTTTGCGGATTTCTTCCTGCGAAGCATTTTCACTGACGCCGAGTACCTTATAGGGATTCATCCTGTTTTCCTCCGAGTATGGTTGCGGTCTTGCGGCCGCAGCCCAAGACGAGTATATTGCGTATCAGATCCTCATTTCTTATCGGACAGAGCAGATCCAAAGCCTTCACGGACTCATCGAGCGACTTATACAGCATGAACTCCACCTGCTCCTTGGGATACTCTTTGAGGTTGAAGGGATTGTAGGAACCCTTTTTGCCGTCCGCCTCGCGGTCTGCCCATGCGTCGATGAGATATATCCACCGACCCAAATTATAGAACAGCCATCCCAAAGCGGCGCAGTCCTCTAAAGGGATGAAGTCGGCCGAGAGAGCCGCCCCCCGAAGCGCGGAGGCAAAGGCGTCCGCAACCCTGTCGCAATCAGGACATCCCTGCTTTTCAAGCCCCGAAAGCGAATCAAGTCCCGAGCTTACGGCAAGCTTCAGCTTGCCCGAAACGTTCTTTATCTTGGGCCGCAGTAAGAGCGCGGCACAGCCTTTTACAATGCTGTGATCGTCGTGCCAATCGTCAAGGCACTTGTGATAGGCAAGCAGAACATTGACGTCGGCACAAAAGCGAGTCTCACGACTATCAACGGCATAGCTCTTTTTGCGTTCGAAAGCTCGATGCAGACAATGACAGGGCTTGCACTCCGTTTTGGCTTGGCACAGAGATGAGTAGAGCAGTGACAGAAACGTGCAGTCATATTGCAGGAACCATGTTGTGATGTATCCATGACGCTTGCGCATGGAGCGGCAAAGGCCGCAGTAAGTCGCACGATACAGGTTCGACTCCTTGACCCTCAACTCACATTCAAGCGGACGCACATACCCAAACACATTTCACCTCTTTAGAAATTATAGCACACGAATTGTAAAAGCAACAGAAACTTTTTGCAAAACAAAGGCAAATTATTCCTTTTTTGACCAAATAGACATTTGCTGTCCGCATTTTTGACGCATCGTTAATAAAATCATCAAAAAATTTTGAAAAAAGACTTTCAATAATGAAACTCATCTGCTATAATATAGCCGTACGAACGCGTGCAAAATATCATCCTGCGAAAAAGCAGGAAATTCAGGAGGTTATCTTTATGAAGAAATGGATCGCCATTCTGCTCGTAGCAGCATTGGCAGTCGCATTCGTGGCATGTACGCCCGAAGAAAATCCCGCAGTCGACGAGCCTGTCGTTACCGATGAGCCCGTTGCAGAAGTCACCGAAGAGCCCGTTGCTGAAGTAACCGAAGAGCCGGTTGCGGAAGTAACCGACGAGCCGGTTGTCGAGCCGACCACCGAAGCTTACATCGCGCTTGTTACCGACGTTGGTAACATCGATGATAAGTCCTTCAACCAGGGCGCATGGGAAGGCGTAGTGGAGTTTGCCGAAGCGAATGGCGTCAAGTACAACTACTTCCGTCCTTCCGAGGACTCCACCGCAGCTCGTGTAGAGACCATTGGTACCGCAATTGCTGACGGCGCAACCGTCATCGTTTGCCCGGGCTACCTCTTTGAGGATGCTATTTTCGAGTGCCAGAACACCTACCCCGAGACCATGTTCCTGCTCCTTGATGGCGAGCCGCACACCGCTGACTACGCCACCTACGAGACCCTGTCCAACACCCACTGCATCCTGTATCAGGAAGAGCAGGCCGGTTTCTTCGCAGGTTATGCCGCCGTTAAGGAAGGCTACACCAAGCTCGGATTCCTGGGCGGCATGGCAGTTCCCGCTGTTGTACGTTATGGCTACGGCTTCGTACAGGGCGCCAACATGGCAGCAGAGGAAATGGGCATTGCAGACCAGGTTACCATCAACTACTGGTACTGCGGCGGTTTCGCTCCCACCGATGATATCAAGACCAAGATGTCCGGTTGGTACACCGACGGCGTCGAAGTTATCTTCTCCTGCGGCGGCGGTATCTACCTGTCCGCGGTAGGCGCAGCTGACGGCACCGACAACGGCAAGGTTATCGGCGTTGACGTTGACCAGTCCGCTGAGTCCGACAGAATCATCACCTCCGCGATGAAGGCTCTGTCCCACTCCGTGGTTCTTGCGCTGACCTCGTTGTTTGACAATGGCGGCACCTGGAATGCAGAGTATGCCGGCACGACCGCTGTCCTCGGCGCAGCCGATGATTGCGTTGGTCTGCCCACCGCAGAAGCTTCCTGGAAACTCGTAAACTTCACCGTTGCCCAGTATGAAGAGCTCTTCAACAAGGTAAAGAATGGTGAGATCGCCGTTTCCAACGCTACCGATGTAGCTCCCACAGTGACCATTACCGTCAACTACGACGCATAAAAAAAGGTCAATCTGACAAAGACACAGCAAAGAAAGAGGCTGGGCGAAGAGCCTGGCCTCTTTTGTAAAACTACGACCAAAGGGGAAGATATATGAGCGAGTACGTCATAGAGATGTTGAACATCACTAAAGAGTTCCCTGGCATCAAAGCAAATGACGATATTACTCTGCAGCTGAAGCATGGGGAAGTTCATGCGCTGCTTGGGGAGAACGGAGCCGGGAAATCAACTTTGATGAGCGTGTTGTTCGGTTTATACCAGCCGGAACAGGGCGTAATCAAGAAGGACGGGGTCGTGGTCAAGATCAACGACCCAAACGACGCTAATGCCCTGCACATAGGTATGGTGCATCAGCATTTCAAACTGGTTGAGATATTTACCGTATTGGAAAACATCATCCTTGGCGTAGAGCCGAACAAGATGGGATTTTTGACCATGGATCAAGCGCGCAAGAAGGTTGTCGAGCTGAGTGAAAAATACGGCTTGGCAGTTGACCCCGACGCGAAGATCGAGGATATTTCAGTCGGTATGCAGCAGAGGGTTGAGATACTCAAGATGCTGTTTAGGGACAATGAGATTCTTATTTTTGACGAGCCTACCGCAGTTCTGACTCCGCAGGAGATAGATGAACTGATGCAGATAATGCGCAATTTCACGAAGGAAGGCAAGTCGATCCTTTTCATTACTCATAAGCTTAACGAAATCATGGCCGTTGCGGATAGATGCACTGTCCTGCGCAAGGGCAAGTACATGGGTACCGTCAACATAGCGGATACGACGGTTGAGGATCTTTCCACTATGATGGTCGGCCGCAAGGTCAGCCTTCAGGTTGAGAAGGGCCCTGAGAACTTGGGAGAAGAAGTCCTTCATGTTTCGAACGTCTTTGTTCCGTCAAAGCTTCATAAGGGCTATGCGGTCAAGGATGTTTCTTTCAGCGTAAAGCGCGGCGAGATAGTCTGCCTTGCGGGCATTGAAGGCAACGGACAAACCCAGTTCGTACACGCGTTGACAGGCCTTGATAAAATCGCGGCAGGCAGCATTACCCTCATGGGACATGACATCAGCAAAGCCCGCATAAGGGAGCGCAGCAAGCTTGGCATGAGCCATATCCCCGAGGATAGGCATAAGCATGGCTTGATTCTCGACTTTTCTTTAGAGGAGAACTTGGTTTTGCAGCGTTATTGGCAGCCGAAGTTCGAGAAGGCGGGATTTATCAACTTCAAGGCCGTAAGGGACTACGCCGACAAACTCATTGAACAGTACGATATCAGAAGCGGTCAGGGAGCGGTAACCGCATGCAGAAGCATGTCGGGCGGCAACCAGCAGAAAGCCATCGTTGCCCGCGAGATCGACAGAGATCCCGAGCTGCTCGTGGCCGTGCAGCCCACCAGAGGCTTGGATGTCGGCGCTATCGAGTATATTCACAAGCAGCTTGTCGCACAGCGCGACGAGGGTAAAGCGGTATTGCTCGTCTCCCTCGAGCTTGACGAGGTCATGAACGTATCCGACCGCATATTGGTCATGTATGAAGGCGAAATAGTCGGCGTGTTCGACCCCAAGGTCACCACTGTACAAGAGCTTGGTCTCTACATGGCGGGTGCAAAGAGACAAAATATGAAAGCTGAGGAAAGTGAGGTGAACAAGGCATGAAAAAGGGATTAGTCAGCGCGTTGTCATCCATAGTATCAATTCTGATTGGTACTCTGTTTGGACTTATTCTTTTGATAGCGGTGAATTCCGGTGAAGCCTTCACTTCGTTCGGCAAGCTGTTGAGTTCGGGCGTTTCTACCTTGCCCAAGCTTGCGAAGGTTTTCTATCAGGCTGCGCCGCTGCTGATGTGCGGCCTTTCGGTAGGTTTCGCATTCAAGACCGGCTTGTTCAATATCGGAGCCTCCGGTCAGTACACCGTCGGCGCGTTCGCCGCTCTTTTCGGCGCGATTGTGCTGCAGCTTCCTTGGTATATCTGCCTTATCCTCGCCATGATTATGGGTGCGATTTGGGGCTTCTTCCCGGGACTGTTCAAGGCTCTGTTCAATGTGAACGAGGTCATAACCTCCATAATGCTGAACTGGATAGGACTGTTCGCGGTCAACCTTTTGTGTATGAATATCCCCAAGATGCTTCCTCCTTTCTGGGTATCCAGCCCCATCAAGGATCGCACGGCGGCTCTTTCATATGCGAATCCGGGTGCGATAATTCCTAAGCTTGGTCTTGATAAGGTGTTCGATTCGCCGTACATAAATATCAGCATTATAATAGCGATACTTATCGCCATATTGATGTGGGTACTGATAAACAAGACAACAAAGGGCTATGAGCTTAGAGCCTGTGGCTACAACCGCTTTGCCAGCATATATGCGGGTATCAACGCCAAGAGCAACATAGTACTTTCCATGGTTATCGCCGGAGCGCTTGCGGGCATCGGCGGAGGGCTGTACTATCTGGCGGGTACCGCAGATTACAACATACAGAAAGCCTTGCTTGGCATGGGCTTCAACGGCATCGCCGTTGCGTTGTTGGGATCAAGCAACCCGATAGGCATTATATTCTCCTCGTTGTTTATCTCATACATACAGGTCGGCGGAGAAGCGCTTCAGCCAATTTACGCAAAAGAGATGATAGATATAATCATCGCGGTTATCATCTATCTGAGCGCATTCTCCCTGTTCACAAGGAATCTGCTCACCAAGTGGTTCAAGTTCGATCGCCATTCCGGTAATGTGAATGACGATCCCATTCCGCCTGTCGTACCAACAGACACGGAAAAGAAGGAGATTACAATTGCTCCGGATGCGGCGGTCAATGAAAGTGAGGTGAAGGCATAATGTCAGGTTTTGAAATGGGTATGGCCTTGGCCGATGTCTTAAGCGCAACTATTTTGTTCGCTGTTCCTCTGCTGCTTGTCGCAATGGGTGGTATGTTCTCTGAACGCAGCGGCGTCATCAACATAGCTCTTGAGGGCATTATGATTGTGGGCGCTCTCTTTGGCTGCCTGATGCTGAGGTGGCTGGATCCGGCCGTCACGGCAGGAACGCTGAATTCGTTCATTGCGATGCTTGTTGCAATACTGTTCGCGGCCGTGACAGGCGCAGCGTTCTCCATGCTGCTGGCATTTGCGTCCATCAACCTCAAGGCTGATCAGACGATAGGCGGCACGGCGCTGAATATGTTGGCTCCCGCGTTCGCGATTGTCTTAACTTGGGTTATCCAAGGTCAAGGTCAGACGACAATACTTATCCCCACATGGTCGAGAATTACCGCCGCAAGCTTGGGCATCACCCCTAACAGCTCAAGCATCCTGCAAAAGTTCCTGTTCTCGAATCTGTACATGACGACAATTCTGACGGTGATACTGTTTGCCGTCGCGGTTATCCTACTATATAAGACCAAGTTCGGCTTAAGACTTCGCGCTTGCGGCGAGCACCCGCAGGCAGCTGACTCGGTCGGCATCAATGTTTACCGTATGCGCTATTCGGGCGTGTTCATTTCGGGCATACTCGGCGGTATTGGTGGTCTTGCGTTCACGCTTGCGGCAGGCTCGGGCTTCCAGTCGTCCGTCGCGGGCTATGGCTTCTTGGCTTTGGCAGTTATGATATTTGGTAACTGGAAGCCTTGGTCGATACTCGGAGCCGCGCTGTTCTTCTCGTTCTTCAAGGTCATCGGAGCTTATGCTTCAAGTCTGCCGTTCATTCCGACGGTAAGGCTTGAGGGCGTCAGCACCTATTTCTGGCCTATGCTCCCGTACCTCATTACCATGGTACTTCTTATATTAACCTCCAAGAAGTCCCGTGCGCCTAAGGCAGAGGGCATACCTTACGATAAGGGCTCAAGATAATACGGCATCTAAGGAAAGAGCCGCTCCCGATTTAGGAACGGCTCTATTTCTATGCTTGCTGCTTTTGTTGCCTTCGGGCAACAATCAGCCACGCTTTATCTGATCGTTTTGGGATTTGTAGATGTGATCCTCATCAACGACGCCGCGCACACAGGAGGTGGGGTAGACGCTTGCTCTGCGAGCCAACACCGTGCCGGGGTTGAGTACGCTGTTGCAGCCAACCTCAACGTTGTCGCCGAGTATGGCGCCGAACTTCTTGCGAAGTGTTGGGATACGCTCCTGCCCGTATTTAACAACGACAAGGGTCTTGTCGCTCTTGACGTTAGAGGTGATGGAACCCGCGCCCATGTGAGCCTTATAGCCCAAGATAGAGTCACCCACATAGTTGTAGTGGGGAACCTGAACGTTGTCAAAGAGTATGACGTTCTTCAGCTCCGTGGAGTTGCCGACAACGCAGTTACGGCCTACAAGCGCGCTTCCGCGTATGAAAGCGCAATGCCTGACCTCGGTGTTGTGATCGATGATACAGGGACCCGCAATATAAGCGGTTGCGAAAACCTTCGCGTCCTTTGCTATCCAAACGTCCTCAAACGGGTGGTCAAACTCATCCTCAGGCAAGTCCTTGCCGAGTTCAAGAATGAGCGCTTTGATACCGTCCAAGGCCTGCCACGGGTATTCAAAACCGCGAAGGAAGTCGGCGGCTCTTGTCTTAGTAAGATCCAATAAATCAGTAGTCTTGTACATATTACTTCACCCTTATAAGCAGTCCGTTTTGGCGCATAGCATCAATCACATAGTCAACCTTTTCTTCGCACAGCTCATGACTGGGCGCTTCAACCATGACGCGCAGAACAGGTTCGGTGCCGCTCTTTCTGAGGAGTATACGCCCTTCGTCACCCAGCTCTGCGGCAACCTTTGCCACGGCCGCCAATACCTTTTCATTCTGCATAGTAAGGTCTTTGTCGGTGACAACAACATTTTTAAGTACCTGCGGGTATACGGTGATGGGTTCGACAAGCTTAGAAAGCGGAAGCTTCGTCGTAAGCATGGCCTGCATGACCTTAATCGCGGTTAGTATGCCGTCGCCCGTGTTGGCATATTTTGTAAAGATAATGTGACCGGACTGTTCGCCGCCTATAAGGTAGCCCTTATCGCGCATACACTCATAGACGTACTTGTCGCCTACGGCGGTCTTTTCATAGCTGATGCCCGCCTTGTCAAACGCCTTGTAAAGACCGAAGTTGGACATTACCGTAGTGACGACCGTGTTGGACGCGAGCATACCACGCTCCTTCATGAAAACGCCATACAGGTAGAGGATGTGGTCGCCATCGACAAGCTTGCCGTGTTCATCGACTGCAAGGCAACGGTCAGCATCGCCGTCGAACGCGAAGCCCACATCCAATTTGTTGTCAATAACAAACTGCTGCAAATGCTGAATATGGGTAGAGCCGCAGTCACGGTTGATGTTTAGCCCGGTAGGTGTGTTGTTGATGACGTAGGTTTCCGCGCCTAAAGCCTCAAAGACCGCCTTCGCAATCATCCAAGTGCTGCCGTTTGCGCAGTCAAGACCTACCTTAACGCCCTTGTAAGAGTGAGTGGCGAGCGAGATAAGATACCCGATATAACGGTTTCTTCCCGCCGAAAAGTCTATCGCCTTGCCGATATTATCGCGAACAGCATATGGGACTTCGGGGAAGACGCCGTCAAGATAGGCCTCGACAGCATCGATAACCTCATCTTCCATCTTTTCGCCGTTGCCGTTTATCAGCTTAATACCGTTGTCGCAGTAGGGGTTATGGCTTGCTGAAATCATTATGCCGCAGTCAAAATCACCCGTCCTTGCGGCGTATGAGACGCTGGGTGTGGTGGTGACGTGCAGCAGATATACGTCCGCGCCCGAGGACGTAAGTCCCGCGGTCAGCGCGCACTCATACATATAGCTTGAAAGGCGGGTATCCTTGCCGATAACGATTTGGCATTTGTGATCCCTGCCATAATAATGACCGAGGAAGCGCCCAATCTTGAACGCGTGATCAACCGTCAATCCCACATTGGCTTCACCCCTGAAGCCGTCTGTCCCAAAATACTTAGACATTACAATATCCTCTATACCCTAAAAGGCTTGCGGCGTCATGGTCCATGTAAACCGTAAGGTTCGGGTGCAGCTGAAGCACGGAAGCGGGGACGGCCTCACAAACCTCACCCTCAAGAGCCTTTTGCATAATGGCGGACTTCGCCTTGCCTAAGGCTATGAGAATAATCCCCTTGGAATGCATGACCGTCTTTATGCCCATTGTGACAGCGTGGGTCGGAACCTCGTCAATGCTGTCGAAGAAACGCTTGTTAGCTTCCCTGGTGGATTGAGTAAGCTCGACAATATGTGTTTCGGAACCAAAGGGAGTGTTGGGTTCGTTAAAGCCGATATGTCCATTATTGCCAATGCCCAGAAGCTGCAAATCAACTCCGCCCGCCTTTTCGATCTCACGGTCATAAGCGCCAAAGGAGTTCTGACGGCCCTCATCCAAAAGTCCATTCGGAACCTTCGTCTTTGCGAGGTCGATATCAATCTTGCAAAACAGGTTCTCATTCATAAAGTATCGATAGGATTGAGGATGTGTACCATCAAGACCTACATACTCATCAAGATTGAAGCTTGAAGCTTTGGCGAAGCTGAGCCTGCCATTTGAACAAAGCTCCGCAAGCTTGCCATAAAGCCCCAGGGGGGTGGAACCTGTGGCAAGGCCGAGAATTGCATCAGGCTTGCGCTCAAGCAAATCGGCGTACTGAGCGGCCGCAAGCTCGGCAATTCGCTCGGGGGTATCAATTACTATTTTCATATACAAATTCCTTTCGACAGAATGCAGCAGACATTCGAAACTATCAATAAAAATATCATAAAAGTGCCTTCAAGTCAATATGAGAGGCGCATTAATATATGAAAAGTTTCGCTTTGCCCATATTGAAGTATATGACAAGTTGGAGTGAAAAATGAAAGTTGGGCTAAGTGTAAGTTCCGTAGCTTTTCCGCTTGTATTATAAGTCAAATCAATGTATAATAATATATATGGTGAGAGGGCAGGTGGGAGCATGAGGTTTTATTGTACGGAGGAACGGTACGGCACTTGGGGGAACGGTGTTTTTTATCTCGGAAATTGCGATGAACAGCTCGATATGCTTTGCGAAAAATACAAGGCTCAGGTTCAGCTTATCTATCTCGACCCGCCTTTTTGCACGGGCAATGACTTCACGCTAAAGATAGGCAAAGGCAAAAATGCCTTGTCTGTCCTTGCATACAGCGATGACAGGACGATAGAGCCGTTTACGGAATGGATGGAGAAGATATTGACAGCCTGCCATACCATGCTGAAGCCAAGCGGCTCTATCTTTCTTCATATCGATTATAGGACGACTGCCCGAATGCGTTTGCTGCTTGACAAGCTTTTCGGAGAGGATAATTTCCAAAACGAGATTATTTGGCCTTACAAGACGGGTGGAAGGAGCAAGAAATATTTCCCGCGCAAGCATGATACCATACTCTTTTACCGTAAATCCGATAAGCAATATTTCAATATAGCAGCAGTAGGCGTTGCGCGTGGGCCCGAACGCAGAAACCACATGAAACGCTTTATCAGTGAGGATGGCAGGATAGCATACTCAATTCGTTCCGGCGGAAAATTGTACACCTACTATGAGGATTCAATGATCTATCCCACGGATGTGTGGTCGGATATTGTTCATTTGCAGCAGCATGACAAGGAACGCACAGGCTATGCAACGCAAAAGCCCCTTGCTCTGATGGACAGGATAATACTAAGCTCATCACAGGAGAACGACGTCGTCATGGATCTGTTTTCGGGCAGCGGTACTACCTGCGTATCGGCCTGCCTAAACAAGCGTCGTTTCGTAGCTGTTGATAAGTCGCCTCTTGCGCTCTATTCCTTGAGGATGCGGATGTCTGCGCTGGGAGACCAAAGACCACTGTGGGAGTCGGAGAAGACAACGCTTTCGTTTTACAGACCATGTGACGATTGCGAATGCGAGTTTGAATACAGGATAAGCGAGAAGCTTGGCGTGAAGTTTTTAGAGCTTCAAAGCGCAAGGCTTGCAAAGGATGACAGCCCATTGATATACGCGGCTTCAGGGATGGTGGAGGGGGACTGCTTTTTACCCGTTCACCTGTGCATGAATCCCCACGCGGGGACAAAGCTTCAGCTGCCGAAAGCGGAAAATGTAGTAATACAGCTTGTCAACGCCAAAGGCGATCAAGCCTTTATTGGGCTTGATTGAAGTTCAAAAGCTTTGAACAGTCAAATTCCAGGCCAAGGCTCATGCTGAAAGCGCGTGTGCCATGAGTTATTATACTGTCAAGGACTTGAACCCCCAAATTTGCGGAGACTTCATCAAGCATATCCTTTGAAAGTTCATCATCCTCGGAGGGCAGAAGTACGCCCGAAGGGTGATTGTGAACAATGATGAAAGCGTTGCAGCCACTGATTATGGTTGGCTCAAGTATGCGTCGGAAGTTCATCTTGACCTGTGACATATTTCCGTCCGAAATCTTTGAAGTCGCAGCTACGCAGTATCTTTCATCAAGTGTAATTACCCTAAGCGTCTCATACCTGTCACGCCAAGAAATTGCAGAGGCGAACATGCACGCGTCCTCAATCAGCTTTAAGCAATACTTACCACCGCGCTTCTTAACTGAATTTCTCATGATTACGCCTACGGTGGAGTAAAGAAGACCAAATTGTATGGCAAGCTGTTCGCTTACCCCATTGATGGAAGTGAGCGCGAGATAACCCGCCGCAAGTGTGTTCTTGAGCGAACCGTAGTAGGACAGCAGCGATTCGGCAAGCTCTGAATTATTCCCTGAATGAAGAGTTGCGCTGATGAGCTTGCCGAGGAGCTCAAGATCCTCATGAGTGTAATTTGTAACTATATATTTTGGCACTTTTGATGAGTTCAACACCGGTCCCCGCAGTCATAAACGATATCTTGATTATACCCGCACATCTGTTACGGGTCAAGTGAAAAGAGCAAAAAGTGTGATATTTTCTAAGAAACCAAGATTGCATGATATTCAAAACAGTTTTGCTTTGTATAAAGAATATAGTAATATACTTTTTACAAATTGGGGCTTGCAATTTCTCCGCCTTTGTGTATAATAAGTGTTGTCAAGGGGTTATAGCTCAGCTGGTTAGAGCGCTACGTTGACATCGTAGAGGTCATTGGTTCGATCCCAACTAACCCCACCATAAAGCCTGTGTTGTTCGTTACGTAATTTGTGATAAACCCACAGAGTGATTACGGGAGCATACGTTGGTTAGATTATTCCACGCCCGATACGGTTGGGAAGGAAGACGCGGCCGCCATGCACCCACCTGCCGAGAGGCGGGTGTTATCACTGCTACGGACGGCATCACGGGTTTCTTTGAGAAAATTGCGGAATTGTGTAATGGCAGCACCTACGACTCTGACTCGTATTGTCTAGGTTCAAATCCTAGTTCCGCAGCCACAAAGAAAACCACTTCTTCGGAGGTGGTTTTTGATTTTCTGTTGCATGGCGTTCATCCAACAGAGACAACTAAAAAATGAGTTTGGTGATTGACCATTACAAACACAAGCGGCAGAAAGCGGGGAGGGGTAGAGGATGAAATACGAGAAACCCATAACTTTACAAAACGGCATGGAATGCGTTCTTAGGAGTGCAAATGCAGCGGATGCGAAAGAAGTGTACGATAACTTCAACTTGACGCATGGTCAAACTGATTTTCTATTATCCTACCCTGAAGAAAACAGCTATGATGTAGAACAGGAAGGAAAATTCCTGGCGGAAAAGGAAAGCAGTGCGGATGAGGTTGAACTATGCGCAGTTGTAGGTGGACGAATAATCGGAACTGCCAGTATTGAGACAATAGGAAGAAAAGACAAGGTCAAACATCGAACAGAATTCGGAATCAGCATAGACAAAGAGTATTGGGGGCTGGGTATTGGTCGAGCGCTGACAGAGGCTTGCATTGAGTGTGCCAAGAAAGCGGGCTGCCTTCAGATCGAACTTAGTGTTGTGGCAGCCAACGTAACTGCAATATCGCTGTATGAAAAAGTTGGGTTTGTGGAATACGGTCGAAATCCACGGGGCTTTCGTTCTCGTACAAGCGGTTGGCAGGAGATCATTCTTATGCGATTACCGTTTGATGAGTGAAGTCCTGTTCGACAGCATATTCAGTTGCCTGTTTCGAATGCTTTTCGCGAAAACAACATTATCTCCGGATGTTTCACTTTCCGTTTCACAAGGCACTAATATACGGCGAAGAAAAGCTTGACGACCGTTTCGTTTCTCATCGTGGTGGTACAAAAGAGCATCGAAGGATAAACTTCTGATCATTTGCCGCCATACGCGAATTCTCACCAAATAAATATTTGTGATTTAACCCTTGACAATATGGAACAGTAGTGGTATCATAACAAATGCGCCGCGGGGTGGAGCAGTTGGTAGCTCGTCGGGCTCATAACCCGAAGGTCGTTGGTTCAAGTCCTTCCCCCGCTACCAAATCAGTTACCGCTATTGATACAATATCAATGGCGGTAACTTCTTTTTATACCTCAAAAACGGCACGAAAAAGGACATTCTCCATGGTTTAAGTCCTGCCCGGCCATACTTTAGAGGGCTCGTGGCGGGAATATTGGGTTGCTCAAGGTTTTCAGCAAGGGCATAGGCATTTTATAATCGTTAAATATATATATCGTTAAATTATAATAATATTATATCTTATATTCTTAAAGACTCGATGTGAGATGCTTTATTCCCCTCCATCGAGCCGTTTCTTCATATTCAAACCTAAGGGACAAAAAGGACAGAAAGGACATTACCCCTGCCGTTACAGCAGTTCGGTAATGTCCTTCCCATCTTTGAAGTGAAATACTACACGCTTATCAGCATAAACGGTCACTCGGTCGATAGCGGCATTCCACAACTTTTCATTGAATGTGATCGGCAGCGTATTCAGCTCGGTCAGTTCAAACAGCATACCCCCGATGGCGATGGCATCGCTCTGCATCCGTTCCCTCTGCTGTCTTAACCCGTTCAGTTTCTCCTCCGTCTGCTCAAATCGAGCGCACAGTTCTCCGTGCTTTGCGTGGTATTCCTCCTCGGTGATCGTATTTGATGCGTTGCTGTTGATGCAGACCCGAATCATATGCGAAATGAGCTCCAGTTCCTGTTCAAGTCCCTGAATATCTTCGTCGATGAAATCTGTATCGGTGAGTGACCTCTGGGCATATTGCAAGTCAGAAATAGCGCTCTCACGGTCGGATATGTATTCGCTCATAGCGGCAACAAACAGCCGCTGTATCTGTTCTTCGTAAAGGTGGGGCGTACCGCATTTCCGTTCGCCGTCAAACTTGGCATTGCACTGCCAGATGACTCTTCGATATTTGCTTGTGGAGTGCCAGACCTTCGAGCCGTATATCTCCCCGCAATCCCCGCAGAAAATCTTGCCGGAGAATACGCTTGTCTGCCGATGCCGATTGGGGCTACGTTTGCGTTTGGCAAGTTCCACCTGCACTTCTTGCCATTCATCCGGTTCAATAATGGCGGGGTGGCTTTCTTCCACATAGTATTGCGGAACCTCGCCCTCGTTGGCCTTTGTCTTTTTCGTGAGGAAATCCACGGTAAAGGATTTCTGCAACAATGCAGAACCCTTGTATTTCTCATTGGAGAGAATGCTTTCCACCGTTGCCCTCTGCCATTGTGTTTTGCCTCCGGGTGTCGGAATGCCTTCCGCCGTCAACTGCGCGGCAATCGCGTTTGTGGATTTGCCCTGCATGAAAAGCCGGTAAATTTTGCGGACGATCTCCGCCTCCTCCGGCACGATTTCCGGCAGACCGTCGGCACCCTTTCGGTATCCGAGGAACTGCCTGTAGGGGATGCTGACCTTGCCGTCAGAGAAGCGTTTGCGCTGCCCCCAGGTAACATTCTCGCTGATGCTGCGAGACTCCTCCTGAGCCAGTGAACTCATAATGGTGATGAGCAGTTCCCCTTTGGAGTCAAAGGTCATAATGTTCTCTTTTTGAAACAGGCACTCGCACCCGGCTTCCTTCAGCTTTCGGATGGTGGTCAGGCTGTCCACGGTATTCCGGGCAAATCGGCTGACAGATTTGGTGACGATAAGGTCTATCTTACCGTCAAGCGCGTCTTGAATCATGCGGTTGAACCCCTCACGATGCTTGGTGTTCGTGCCGGATATGCCTTCGTCGGTGTAGATGCCGACAAACTCCCAATCCGGGTTTTCTTGAATGAAATTGGTGTAGTAGTCCACCTGTGCCTCGTAACTGGTGAACTGTTCGTCACTGTCGGTGGATACGCGAGCGTACCCGGCAACCCGGCGCTTCATGCGTTCGGCCGACGATGTCTTGGTATACAGGTTGAGCGTTGCCGGGATGACCGTCACATTTTTAGCCTTTGGCATTTTTCTCGTTCCTTTCCCTTGTTTTCAGACCGACGGTGCAGCGCATCTCCTCCGTCCAGCTTTCGGCACGTGAACGGTCCTGCCACCGCTTCACGGCTGTTTCACCGCTCTTTAGGGTAAACACCAGGGTGTTGTTCTTCTCGGCTGTGACTGCCGTTATTTCGGTGGTGTCGGCAACCTCCGCTGCAGAAGCAGAAAGCGTAACCTCCGGTATGGCTTTGGATGGGCATTGACCTTTGCCAAAGGTGTTGTAGGTGGAGCAAATCCATACCGGCCCCGTTGCTGTGACTTTTCTGCGATAGTGCTTACCACAGATGGAACAGGTTATCTTGCCGCTAAACGGATAGGTCTGACGAGGTTGCTTCTTCGCATATTTCTGAGCTCTTTGCTGCATTTCGGCCTGCACCGCCTCAAATGTCTCCATTGAAATAATGGACTCATGGGTTTCGGCAGCGTGGAACTTCGGTAATTCCCCATTATTTTTTAGTGTTTTCTTGGTCAGATGGTTGTCGCGAAATTTGGTTTGCAGGAGCAGATTGCCGGTGTAGGCGTAGTTTCGCAGGATACGCTCCACGGCACTTTTGCGAAACACATGGCCACTTTGAGTGAAAGAACCGCTTTCGTTCAGTCGTTTCATAATGGCGGTGATACCGTCCCCGGCAAGATAATCGGCAAAGATGCTCTTTACGATTTCTGCTTCTTCCGGGATGACTGAAAGCTTACCGTCCTGATTCCGGTAACCGAGCATGAAATAGCGCCACGGCTTGCCGCCCTCAAAGTTTCTGCGTACACGCCATTTCTGATTTTCGCTGGCCGACAAGCTTTCTTCCTCTGCAAAGCCCGCAAGAATGGTAAGCATAAGTTCTCCGTCTGCCGTGGCGGTATCAATGTTCTGCTCCTCAAAATATACGCTAATGCCAAGACTCTTCAGCTCCCGTACTGTTTCCAATAGAGTGACGGTGTTCCGGGCGAAGCGCGAAACGGATTTCGTCAGCACTCTGTCGATTATCCCGGCGCGGCAGTCAGCAAGGAGTCTTTGAAAATTCTCCCTGCTGTCCTTTGTGCCGGTTTTCGCTTCATCCGCATATACACCGACATATTCCCAACCGGGATGGTGTCGGATATATGTACTGTAGAAGTCCACCTGCGCCGAGAGCGAGTGGAGCATTGCATCCTTTCCACTGGATACTCTGGCGTATGCTGCCACACGAAGCGCTTTCGGTATCTGCGGGGCAAATGTGATTTTCTGTACTGTTCGAGCCATTTGAATCCTCCTTTGTATCGTTTACGGTACTATATATCACTCTGCTCGGGTGATATATCAAGTCCGTCTTGGATAAAAATACTGTCTTGCTTCAGCCCACATTTCATTGCCAAAAGCTTTCCGGCGGTCTCGCAGGTCTCTTTATTGATCTCTCCGCACCCATAGAGTGTATCAAAAAGTGCCAGTAGGGTCTGGTATCGAATTAGCCTTTCTGCTGCCGGCGAAGCAGGCACGGGAACAGTATTTTCGGTTTTTATTTCCATAGCTTTCAAACTCCTTCCCGCAGTAAGTACAGGTGAAATGATAGAAGGCTTTCCTGTTGATATTCTCGGAGTGCTCTTTCCACCACGCATTTCGGCATTGATCCGAGCAGAACAGTTTTGCTTTCCTGCCCGCTGTTTGCTTCACCGGCTTTCCGCAGTGTCGGCAGCTACTCTGCATCACATCCTCCGGAGGGTGCCTTCGGATATAGGAGCGAACTGTATTAACAGATATGCCAATTGCTATGGCGATATCCGCCGCTCGTTTGCCCTTGGCCCTCATGATATTTAAAGTTGATATTTCCTGCTTGTTCATTTTGATATCTCCTGTTCTTTAGATAAAAGCATTGGCGGACAGCGGTCTTGAAACCGGGGGTATATTACCCGTTTGATTTCGCGTTTTTGTGCGTGAAGCCCCACGCCGTTGTCCGATATGAATAGACGTAGAGATTCAGACCACCCCACCCGCACCCTCATTCTCCAGCACGACTGGATTCGTTAGATAGATCTCGGAGGGCTTTCTGCCATAAGCGTTTGGCGTGTCCGAAGGCTTCGGGGCGATGTAGCCGTACTCGCACAGCCTCGTAAGTATCGGCTGCAGGCTGTCAGCGGTTTTGAAACGGCGGCACAAGCGCATGGCATCACGCCGTGAGAACTCCGTGAGCTGATTCCGCTTGATGGCTTCAAGCAGATACTCAGCGTTTTTGTTCACGGTGTCCGCACCCATCAGCGAGTAGGCGGCCTTGGCGTGTTCCAGAAAATATCTGCCAATGCTCACGGCGCTCTTCATTGTTTCAACGTTGACATCCACAAATATGGGCATGGAGGGATTCTGTGCCAGATGCAGGAGAGCGGCGATTCGCAGTACGGCACCGACAAACTTACCTGCCCAGTCGGAGATATCGGCGAGGTCGTTTGTAAGACGCTTTTCCACCTCGTAGAACAAATGCTCCAACACCTCTGCCGCGCCTTCTGAAAGCTCGATGGGCTCATCCTTGCTGTCATTGGATAGAAGAGTTTTGATTAGCGCGGCATAGCCCTCTTTGGCTTTCTCGGGAACTTTGTCCGTATGGAATGACCTCGTCCCGACAGAAGACCTCGGCATGGAATACAGGAAGCGCGCCGTCAGCCCTCGCCCACGGAAAGTATCGTTGCTCATCAGTCCGTTCAGCACCGACGGCTGCACCGCAAGTACCATCGTTAGGGCGGGATGAATGATACTCTCGCTCTCTCTGCCGATGCGATCCACCCGAATGGTGTCACCGCTGTGACCTTTGAGAAAAACGTCAATGTTGACATTCTTGCTGTAAAGTCCGCCGATGATATCGAAGATGCCGCCCTCCGCAGATACGATTGCCGTCCTGCCGTTGTTTTCGGCAAGAACGGATGTGAGCTTTTCACTTGTCACATCGTCCACGAACAGGCGCAGGGGCTTCACCGCTCGGAATGCGGCAATCTCCGTAGCTTTTTTGTGCAGCTCCTCTTCAGTGGCTTTCCCTTTGGATACCTTGTCCACAATGGCGCGTTTTTCCTTTTCCATTGCGTCCAGCTTCATCTGGCTCTCGATAATCTTCGAACCCAGCTCACCGTTTGCCTCCCGCTCATATTCTTCAACCGGGGACACCATCCACGCAATCACAGAAGATTTTCGCTCTGCCGGAGGCAGGATGACAACAAGATACAGGTTAATCGGTTCTCGCCAGTCCGCCGTCCCACAGACGGAATATTTGCCCTGTCCGCATAGAGCAATAACGCCAAGCGCCTCCACGGCGGCCATGTCCACAGCGGTCTGTGTGGATTCCGAAACGGCAAGGACATATTCGCGCAAGACCTCCGGCAACGCGTCAACCGGGAATGCAGGCAGATCATATTCGTCAAAAGGAATGGGCGTGTCCCACTCTATCGGAGCCGCTCCACCGTATGCTTCCGGTTGTTGCCAGCCTTTTGGCTTTACAACCTTCCGAAAAAAGTTCTGCCTGCTTTTCCAAATCTGCTCAACTTCGCTATCCGCCAGCGGTGGGTCGCACCGCTCCGCTTCGGATAAGAAACGCTCATAGGCTTTCTGGGTGTCACCATAGCGTTTGATAATGCAGGCGCCGATTTGCGTGAGTGTACTGTTGCGTTTTCCTTCCGGGATCGGCTCACGGTAATTGAGCAGAAAATCCTCATTTGCGGTAATCTGTGAAAGCAGCGCATTGAGCGTGATGTTTCCGTCAAGCACAGCGACCTCTGCAGGGTCTGTACCGATAAAGAACCGCGCGCTATCGATGGCGCCATCGTCAAAGTATGGGTATATGCCTACAACCTGTTCTTTCAACTTGGCATACTCTTGCTCCGAGGTCATGGGATCAATCAGGAAGATGACATGAAATCGGGGCCTTGGGGATTTGTTGGCTTTCAGCTTCATGTGATGCCGGGAAAAGTGGATGATGTGCGGAACGCCTGCAAAGAAATAACCAATGTCCTCCGGCGTGATCCAGTCTGTCGGTTCATCCGAGTGGTCGTTGTCGCAATCCATAGGCAGCGCGTTCGACCACAGGAAGTTCTCCTTGCTTCTGTAATCGTTCTTGTACTGGGCAAATACGCTGTCAAATCGAAATGCCTCTGCAGCAGCGTGCATATCGGTTATTTCAATACGGTTTTGATAGACGCAGTTTTCAAGGTTCCCACGGCAGTCAGCGGTGTATACGATGATTGGCTTGTCCATTAACATAGGTCAGCCCTCCTTTCAGTGCGTAAGCCAATCATCGAGAGCCGCCTTGGAGATAAGCCAGCGCTGTCCGGCGCGGCGGTAAGGGATGGAGCCGCCCTGTAAAAGGGCAAGCAGTGTAGGCGGGCTGATTCCAAGATAAGCGGCCGCCTCTTTCAGATTGAGTACAGCCTTGTTGGTTTCTTTTGGCATCTTTGTGCCTCCTCTCTCTTGTGTATGCTCTCATTATGCTGTATAATCTCACCATAATCATTTTCCTAACGGTAAGAGTTGCGGTGAGACCAAGAGAGGAAGCTTGTAATGGATTTGAAGGAACAGCTTGATCAATATCAGATTGGCGGGATTGGGGACATCAAAAGAAAAACCCTCCGTTTCCATTCATACAGAACGGGAACAGAGGGTGGGAAGTTGACCCTATATGCGGTTTATGATCCGGAGAATCCCCCAAAGCTGTTTTCCGGATATCCTTCCGGGCAAGATCTATTGGTGGATCTCTGCAACCTGCATCTGGAATTGATGAGTAAAAACATAGAGAACCGGGCAGAAATCATTCAGCAGTGGTGCCTTTCCAATCTGCATCCGTATTATCATTACGGAGATGATGTGCGCCTTTCGCAGTACGAAACGGACAAGGACAGCTTCTGGGATTTTGCGATCAACACGATTGAAACATATTACATTCATGTGGATGAAATGTGTTCCGACCTTCAAAAGCTTTATGCCGACACCATGACTGTTCTTGGTATCCGCAGCCTGTTGGAGGATGATGAATATGAGGCAAAGAAGTTCTTTGCTTCCATTCAGCCACCGGCAAACAGGGATTTTTTGGAGGAATGGAAAAACACAAAACCGAAACTACGGCCTCGCATAATCGACAATTATATGCGCGGCTTACCGAAGTTCACCATGAGCCTGCAGAATGACGAAAAAACCGAAGCGCTTGTATTGCTACCGGAAGTATCCTCCGTCATAGAAGCGGCCTACTATGCGCTCTCACGATTCGTTGCAGTGAACACCGGAGCGATTGATGACTGGGGCGGCAAAACGAGCATTTCATTCTGTGCGGCCTGTGGCACTGCGTTCATCAAGCGTGGCAACCGACAGAAATATTGCATCTCCCCACAGTGCCAGAGTATTCGCAACCAGCGCAAGTCCAAGGACTACTATTACCGTGAGCGTCAGAAAGAAATTGATGAGATGCTCAGCTGACCCAGGGGGAGGTCAAATTTCTGCGGCTTTCGCATCAGAAGACCGGCGCAGGGTCGAGTATGAATTTTCGCAGAATTACGTAGGGGGGATAGGGAAAGCGCGTCCCGTTTCGCGATCGATATAAGAATACTCCGCGCCGTTTCACCAAATAATTCTAATATGGCGAGCGCAGATTACTACTTTGTCCGCTTGCAGATGCGTTTTGCTCGAAACTTGTATTGACTTTGACAATCTGGGGCAGAATAATTTTATTACAACTTTATCCGCTCAAATGCGTTTTTTTGAAAAAGTAGTAAAGGAGGGATTGGATGTTTACCGATGATAAAGTCGAGGAGATATTTAATGCGCATGACGGTATGATGCGTACCTGCAAACTGCATAAGGCGCGCCTGTTTTATAATGACATCCAAACTCTCATAGAGCGCGGTATGATTGAAAAAGTTCGCTACGGATACTATCAATGGGTCGATAGCGAAAATATGAGCGAGGCAGCAGTCATCACACGTCTGTTCCCGGACGCGATCATGAGTATGGATACCGCTCTTTTCTATTACAGGTACAGCGACAGAACGCCCCTTGCATGGCACCTGACCGTCAGCAAGGACAGCGGGAAAAGCCGCTTCAAAATCGATTATCCCTTTACAAAGCCCTACTATGTCGAGCCGTCCATCATAATCCAGCACCCCGGTGATATCTTCTTTTGTCAAAGCTCCCGCCTTTGATTCAGCGGTATCAATTTCATCCAGTTCTTTCATGTATTGGCTGATCTTCTCCTCAACATCCAGAAGAACCTTCGTCGCATTGCTGCTAACATAACTCTTGTTATCCGCATTTACGGCACGAAACTTTGAGCCGTCTATCACCACCGATTCATGTGAAAGCAGTCCCGCCGCATTGCAGAGCTTCACAAATGCCTTGAATACTTCTTTTTCGCCTTCGCGTTGTCTTTCCTGAAGTCAGCAATGCAACGAAAGTCCGGTACTACTTTTTTGAGCAGCCACATCAGTAGGATGCGGGATGAGTTTTTAAATGGAGAGCTGTTTGGCAACCTGTATGAGGCGCAGGTGTTAGCCACGCGATGGAAAGCCTATTACAACGGCATCAGGCCACACGGCAGCCTTGGCGGCAGGCCACCGGCACCACAGAGCGTCCTTCTGACGGCTTGACGGAGTAACACATGCCGTCTCACCATTCAAGGGTGGTGAACCGGCGGTTCTCCATGAACGCGCTGCGCGCGCCCTTGACCGCTTCGCCTGCATGTGTTACAATGTGGCCAAGCCGAAGAAGGGATGCCTGTACCGATGAACGGTCTTTACTAACTTACTGGTTGGTACAAAGACCGGGGGCAGGTCACTTCCTATATAATAGCGCGCCTGCTATAATCAAATAATAAAGAGCTTTTAAAGGCTTCAATTACATGGAGGAAAAACAATGAGCGCATACAGGTATATTACCGAAGAACTGACAGTTAAGAACATGACAACCGAAACGGCGGAGCTTCTCAACGAAGTGAAGATTTTCTTTGACAGGATGTGTGATTATACCAAACCGCTCGTGGCGGATTGGGACCCCGAAAATGAAAAAGTCATCCGACTTGTCGAAGACGACTATCACATGAGGCTCGAGAAGATAGAACTGACTGTAGACGGAGAAACGGTCGAAATTCGTGATGCCCTGAAAATCAAGTCCCTTTCCGACCTTGCGCAGAAGATACCGGACTGCAGAGAGCTCTCATATTTCGGGAAATATGCATACAACTGTTGGAACGATGACGCATTCGATGACGCAGCGTTGCATTTAGCTGAATGGCTTAAAGACGAAAAGGGGGCGCTAAGGAAAAGCGTCACGTTCAAGGGCTTTTCACAGGATGACGGAAGCGCCGACGGCGAGCTGACCATCACCTCGTTCAAAAAATACTTCGGGCTGGGTTCCGGCGACGGGTTGTATTGCATGGGGATGTCCGCCGTATCTCACATAAAGAAGTGGACAACGGGCGAATTCCTGTTTTCCTGCAATCATCCCGCAGACATCGACTCCGAAACTGCAGCCGCAATCAATCGCTGCGTCATGGAGATCGCCTCCTATGATAAATATAACCACTCGCTCTGCGAGGATACGGATAACAGCACAGTGGATTATACATGGTCGCAGAATGCCGAGTTCAAAAGAGAAGAGCTCCCGGCTTTCGTTGCAAAACTCAGAGAGCTTGCGGATCTGATAAAGCCTGTTCTTGGAAAGTTTTATGCAGCAGGAATCTTTGAGGCGGACGATCCGCAAAGCACTCCCTTTGCTGTGCTGCGCATAGAATCCGACGATTATTTCAATGTGCGCGTGCTAAGCGCGCTGCTGTAACGGTGGGTGCTATTCATCCGAAGGAGTAAACATATATCATTCAATATCAGTGTTAGTATTCACGGGAAGCCCGTTGCAACGATTGTCAGGCTTGCGGCGGTGATAACGGATGAATGGGCATATAAGACACTGGGTTCAGTTGCATAAATTGGATAATCAGCAAGGTCGTCAGTGAGCAATGGCGACCATTTTCTTTTATAGTAGAAATAATTCTGTTTTTAAAGCCTTAAAAAGAGGATTATAAAAGCCATAATTATTCGCGTTATCTATCGTTAGTGTAAAATAATACTGGGTAAACTCTTGAGCGGGTTGGGAGAGACGGAAG
>ERZ795053.223-NODE-223-length-72345-cov-9.396127_pt1 | contig 72345 bp, 69 predicted proteins | sample MGYA00375137_ERZ795053 | MGnify/ENA primary metagenome ERZ795053 (study PRJEB30182, sample SAMN05720284) | activated sludge metagenome | isolation source: Anaerobic digester | place: Hong Kong | collected 2014-12-17 ...
GCGAATCGCCGCACGCCGGTCTTCGCCGCGCATGGCACCCACGACGACGTCGTCGCGCCCGAGCTCGGCCGGCAGGCGGTCGAGCTCCTCCGCCAGCTGGGCATCGAGCCCGAGTGGCACGACTACCCCCTGCCGCATTCGGTGAGCCTCGAGGAGATCGCGGACATCGGGCGGTGGCTGGGCGCCATCCTGCGGGCGCCGGGCCATCACGACGGCTGATCGCGCGGCGCGAGCGGCGACTCCGCTGCGCTCATGCCGGCCCCGCGGACGCCGCGCGACAGCCTGCGCTCACCCGCTCGCCGCGCAGCAGCTCGCGCATCCCCTGCCCGCTGCGCTCGATGCGATAGACGCGGAAGGGGTCGTCCTCGTTTACATGGCGGTCGAGATAGCCGCTGAAGTACAGCGCCAGCCCGCCCGGCGCCCACGCCGCATCGACCACGGTGACGTGCTCGGCGCTCAGGCGCAGGTTCTTGCCACGGCCGAGGAAACGATCGTGGACAAACAGCGCGGTGTTCGGCTCGTGCATCGCCTGTCGGAAGCGCGCAGTGCCGGGCACCCCGAGGGTATAGGCGAACACCGTCGGGTCCCGCGGCGAGGGCAGCACCCGATCCGTGCTGGAGATCGCCTCGGCCTGCACACCGAGCATGCGCGCGAGCGGGATGGATTCGCGCACGCCGCCGCCATCGGCCGCGATGAGCGCGTAGTGCTCCATGTCGTGCACACCGATCGCGCTCCCGTCCGCGAGCCAGCCCAGGCTCCACCACTGGTGGTTCTCCGCGTTGGCTGCGCTGGCGAGCCGACGTGCCGGGCTGCCCGGCTCCACCACCATCAGGTGGCTGCGAAAGCGCGCGTCGGTGAGGATGAACGCGAGCCGCGAGCCATCCGGCGACCACGCCGCCTCGGAGATGGCGTCGCCCTCGCGTCCCGCATGCACGCGCTGCGCGTCGCCGCCCGCGAGCGGCAGAACGTTCAGCTGCACCGCCTGACGCGTGTCGGCGGCGGGCCGCGTGCAGTACGCGAGCCGCTCCGCGGCCGCATCGATTGCGGCGCAGCCACCTTCGACCACCTCGCGCGCCGGACCGGGCGCCTGCCACAACAGGATGCGTCCCCCGTCCTCCACCGCGAGCACCGGCTCACAGGCGGCGGCGGGGAGGCCCGACAAGCCGAGCACAGCCAGCAGCAGGGCTGCCGCGGAAACATGCCGGCCGCGCGAGCGCAGCGCGGGAAAGGTCGATACGGTCATTCAGTCAGCCCCGACGGCCCCCTCTGGCAGGTCGTCGAACGCGGGGCAACGGCCAAGCGACCGAAAACTCTGCGGATCGAGACCGTGACGAGGTGGAAAAGCGGCACAAAAAAACCGGCTCGAGGCCGGTTGTTCTGCGGGATTTCGGGGGTTCGCGTCTGCAAGCGATTTACGCACAGCCTCCAGCACCGACCGCTATACCCTTGATTTCTTGGCGCGCCCGAGACGATTCGAACGTCCGACCCCTGCCTTCGGAGGGCAGTACTCTATCCAGCTGAGCTACGGGCGCGCGGAGCCCGGACGAAGCGCCCGGACAAGGCGCGAGAGCATAGCCCGCTTCGGCGGCAAAGTCCATGCCGCGCTGCCACAATGGTTTTTAGCCCGCTATAATCCGGGCTTTAGACCCTGTCTTGCGCCACCCGTCCGAGGACCAAAGCATGTCGAACCCACGCACCCTGCGGCCCGCCCGCCTCGCAATGCCCGTCGCCCTGGTCGCAGCCGCGCTGCTGGCCGGCTGTGGCGACCAGAGCAAGATCGATCCGGAAACCACCGCGACGCTGATCCAGCCGGTCGCACGGGTCGAGATCCAGGCCGTGACCATCACGCCGGGCACCCGCACCGGTGAGCAGATCTACAAGTCGATCTGCGCCGCCTGCCACGACTCGGGTGCGGTGGGTGCGCCGAAGACGGGCGATGCCGCCGCCTGGGGCCCGCGCCTGGCGCTCGGCCACGATGGCCTCACCGCCTCGGCGATCGCCGGCAAGGGCGCGATGCCCCCGCGCGGTGGTGGCAGCGACCTCACCGACACCGAAGTCTCGCGCGCCGTGGCCTATCTGGCGAACCTGGCCGGCGCCGGCTACACCGAACCGCCGGTCGAGCAGTAAGCGCGCGAGCGCACAGCGACGGACGAGGCAGCCTGCGGGCTGCCTTTTTCGTGCACGCTCGCCGCACGCGCCGCCGCGCCGTTCAGCCCTTGTCGCGGCTCTCGAACATCGCCATCAGGTTGGCGAGCCGCGCCTTGCCCTCTTCCTTCGTCACCGGCTGCGCGGTCTTGCGGTCGTTCATGCGGATGTCGCCGCCCATCTCGGCGATGAAGCGGCTCGGCTCGCAGGGGCGGAACTCCTTGCCCGACTTGCGCCGCTCGCACCAGGTGAGGTTGAGGCTGCGCTGGGCGCGGGTGATGCCGACGTACATCAGGCGACGCTCCTCGTCGACCTTGTCCTCGTCGACGCTGCTCTGGTGCGGCAGCAGGCCTTCCTCGACACCGACCAGGAAGACGTGCGGAAACTCCAGCCCCTTGGAGGCGTGCAGCGTGGCCATCTGCACGCCGTCGAAGTCGGGGTCTTCCTTGTCCAGCATGGACATCAGCGCGATGGTCTGGGTGAGCTCGAGCAGGTTCTTGCCGTCCTCCTCGCCCTTCCGCCCCAGCCAGCCGACGAAGTCGCGCACGTTGCTCCACTTCGACTCCGCCTCGCGCGTGTCGCAGTGCTCGAACAGCCAGGCCTCGTAGCGGATCGCGCCGAGCAGGTCTTCCAGCAGCTGCGCCGCGGGCTCGCGCGGGGCGCGGTACTGCAGGCGGTTGATGTAGGCGGCGAACTCCTGCACGCCCTGCAGCTGCTTGGCGTTGAGGTGCTGGGTGAGCCCTTCCTCGAACACCGCGGTGAACAGGCTGCTGTGGCGATGCCCGGCGTAGGCGCCGAGCGCCTCGATGGTGGCGGCGCCGATGCCGCGGCGCGGCGTGGTGATGGCGCGGATGAAGGCGAGGTCGTCGTCCTCGTTCACCAGCAGGCGCAGCCAGGCGATGAGGTCGCGGATCTCGGCCTTGTCGAAGAAGCTCTGCCCACCCGACATCACGTAGGGGATGCGGTGGTTGCGCAGCTGCTGCTCGATGAGGCGGGCCTGGTGGTTGCCGCGGTAGAGGATGGCGTAGTCCTTGAAGCGGGTGCGGTGCTCGAACTTGTGCGCGACGATCTTGGTCGCCACCCACTCCGCCTCATGCTCGGCGTCGCGGCAGTTGGTGACGACGATCTGCTCACCCTGGCCGTGCTCGGACCACAGGCGCTTGTCGAAGAGCTTCTCGTTGTTGGCGATGACGGTGTTGGCGGCCTCGAGGATGCGGCGCGAGGAGCGGTAGTTCTGCTCGAGCTTGATGACCTTGAGCTTGGGGTAGTCCTGCTGCAGCAGCTTCAGGTTCTCGACGTCGGCGCCACGCCATGCGTAGATCGCCTGGTCGTCGTCGCCCACCGCGGTGAAGGCGCCGCGCACGCCCGACAGCAGCTTGAGCAGCCGGTACTGGGCGCGGTTGGTGTCCTGGTACTCGTCCACCAGCAGGTAGCGCAGCTTGTTCTGCCAGCGCTCGCGCACCTCGGGGTGCTCGTCGAACAGGCGCACCGGCAGCGAGATGAGGTCGTCGAAATCCACCGCCTGGTAGGCACGCAGGGTGCGCTCGTATTCCTTGTAGAGCTTGGCGGCGACCGAGGCGATCTCGTTGTCGGCGAGCTGGGCGGCCTCCTCGGGGGTGATCATCGCGTTCTTCCACGACGAGATCTGCCACTGCATCTGCTTGGCGATGCCCTTGTCGCTGTCGCCGGCCACGTCCGAGACGATCTGCACGGTGTCGGACGCATCGAGGATGGAGAACTGCGGCTTGAGCCCGCAGTGCTTGGCCTCCTGGCGGATGATGCGCACGCCGAGCGCGTGGAAGGTGCACACCGTGAGCCCGCCCGGCACGCGCCCGCCCATGATGTGGGCGACGCGCTCCTGCATCTCCTTGGCGGCCTTGTTGGTGAAGGTGATCGCGGCGATGTTGTTGGCGCTGATGCCGCACTCGTTGATCAGGTGCGCGATCTTGTGCGTGATCACCCGCGTCTTGCCGCTGCCGGCGCCGGCCAGTACCAGGCAGGGGCCGTCGAGATAGCGGATCGCTTCGCGCTGGGGCGCGTTGAGGAGGGCGGACATCGTGAACTGGATCGCAGAAAAGCAAAGCCGCCCGGCCGGGCGGCGTGGACGTCGATTCTAGCCGATCGCGCGTCCGGGTCGGCGGACACGGGCCGGACCACGCCGAGGGCGGGGCGGCGTGCGCCCGGCCGGCGAGGCGCTCAAAGATGTTCCTTGCGCCGCAGCACCAGCGGACGGCCGTCGTGCGACTTCTTCACCAGCCAGGTAGCGAGCGCCGAGTCCATGTAGTCGGCGTGCCCGGGGAACCAGTCCATCAGCGCCTGCGCGAGCTCGCGGGCGATCGCCACCTCGCCCTTGCCGACGAGCTCCTGCACCTCGCGCACCGAGGCCATCACCTTGGCGTGCTCGTCGATGTGGCACTCGCCGCCGTTGGGGAAATCGGGCGCGGCCAGCCACTGGTCCTCCTGCGCGAAGTGCGCCTCGGCGTGGCGGGCGAAGGCGTCGAGCGCGGCGGGGATCTCCGCGTCGCTGGCGCGCAGCAGCGCATCCACGCAATCGACGAACTCGCGGTGAGTGTCGTCGATCGTGCGGTGCCCGAGCAGGAAACGGTCACTCCAGGTGAACACGGGCGGGTTGGTCATTGCGGTCTTACCTCGGCTTGAACAGGAGCAAAAAACGGGGCCGGGACCTTGGTCGCAGCGCCCTGATGAATCAAGTCTAGCAAGACCGGGCACCTTTGCAGACAGCGTCTGTCCGACAGCGCAAGGGTGACAAGCCTCGGTGGCTCGCTCAAAATCGCCCGCAAAGCGCCTGCCGCCGCGCACTTCAACCGTTCCGGACCTTGCCATGAAGCTCAAGATCGCCGCCGCCGTCGCGGTCCTCATCCTCGCCGTCGCCGGCTTTTTCGTGTTCACCCAGAAGCCGGCCGCACCCGACGTGACCTTCTCCACGCTGCAGGGACAGAGCTTCCGCACCGCCGACCTGCGCGGCAAGGTGGTGCTGGTGAACTTCTGGGCCACCACCTGCACCAGCTGCATCAAGGAGATGCCGGCGCTGAAGGCGACCCAGGAGAGGTTCGAGGCGCGCGGCTACCGGACCGTGGCGGTGGCGATGGACTACGACCCGCCCGCCCAGGTCGCCGCCTTCGTCGAGCGCAGCGCGCTGCCCTTCACCTTCGTGCTCGACCGCGACGGCAGCATCGCGCGCGGCTTCGAGGGCGTGCGCCTGACGCCGACCAGCTACGTCCTCGACCGGCGCGGCCAGATCGTGCAGAAGATCCTCGGCGAGCCCGACTTCGACAAGCTGCACGGCCTGCTCGAGCAACTCCTCGCCGAACCCGCCTGACAGGAAAGCCCACGCTCCCCATGCCCATGATCCGCGCCACGCTGCACGCAGCTCTTTCGGCCAGTCTCCTGCTCGCCCTGCTCCCGCCCGCCCACGCCCAGCGCAGCGGCAACATCGGCGGCTGCGACATCCGCCGCGGCACCCTGTGCACCAACCTCAACCTCAACGGGGCGAACCTCGAAGGGGTGAACCTGGCCAACTCGCAGTTCACCCGCTCGGACCTGTCCGGCGCCAACCTGCGCGGCGCCACGCTGAACGAGGCGAACTTCTCCCAGGCCGAGATGGCGGGCGCGACGCTAGACGGCGCCTCGATGCTGCGCACCAACCTGCGCGGCGCACGCCTGACCGGCGCCAGCTTCAAGGAAGCCGACCTGCGCAACGCGATCCTGCAGAACGCCGACCTGCACGACGCCGACCTCTCCGCCGCCAAGCTCGGCGGCGCCGACCTCACCAACGCGCGCGCCGAGCGCAGCCGCTTCGACGGCGCCGAGCTCACCCGCAGCAACCTGCGCGCCGCCAAGCTCGCGGGCGCCTCCTTCGCGGGCGCCAACCTGCAGGGCGCCAACTTCACCCGCGCGCAGCTCAGCAACGCCGACCTCACCGGCGCCAACCTCGACCAGGCGATCTTCCTCAACGCGCAGACGGACGGCTGCAAGGGCTGCCCCTGATCGACCATGGGCGGCGGGCATGCGCCGGGGGAGGCCTGCCCGGCGTCGCCCGCGACCGCCGCCATGTTCCAGCAGCGCGTGCTCGGGTCGCGCGGCGCGCCCTACTCGAGGCCGAACTGGAAGGTGCTGACCACGCGCAGGCGCTTGCCGATCGTGCGCGACGTGTCCATGTCGGAGTCGTCGTCGTCGGTGATGCGGATCGCGCCCTGGTTTGCGCTGCGCAGGGGGCCCAGGCGCGCGCCCGCATCGGCCGCGAACTTGCTGGCCAGTTCGCGCGCGCTCAGGGTCGCCTCTTCGAGCAGGATGGGCTTGATGTCGTTGAAGCCGCGCAGCTGGTAGCGCGGCGTACCGTCGCTGCCATCACCCCCCAGCTGCACGCCCGCCTCGACCAGCGGATCGACCCGATTCGACGCCGCGGCCACGAGATCGACGCGGGCCGACTTGACCACGACCTGCCCCTGCCCGGTGAAGCGCAGGGCCACGCGGTCCGATCCATACTCGCGCGCCAACAGATCCTGCACCTGCAAGGGCCGCACCTCGATCTCGTCGTCGCTGAAGCCCTGCTCGCGCAGGAAGGCGACCACGCGCTCGCGGTCGGCGGTCAGGGCCTGCTGCACGCTGCCGAAGTCGTTCTCGGCGCGGCGGAAGGGGACGGTCCACACCGCGAAGTCGCTCTTCACGTCACGCTCGGCCAGGCCCTTCACGGTGAGGGTGCGCTCCGCCATGCGGAAACGCTCGATGCCTCCCGCCACCTGCATGCCGGCAAAGCCGATGCCGGCGGCCAGGATGAGCGCCGGAACGATCCCGATCCGACCCTCGGCCATGATCACACCACCCCGGCGCCGTGCGCCTGCTGGTCGGCCCAGTAGCTCGAGCGCACCATCGGGCCGCAGGCAGCGTTCTTGAAGCCCATCTTCAGCGCTTCGGTCTCGAACATCTTGAAGGTGTCCGGGTGCACGTAGCGCAGCACGGGCAGGTGACCGCCGGAGGGCTGCAGGTACTGGCCGATGGTGAGCATCTCGACGTCGTGGGCGCGCAGGTCGCGCATGACCTCGAGGATCTCGTCGTCGGTCTCGCCCAGGCCCACCATCAGGCCCGACTTGGTCGCCACGTCCGGATGGCGCGCCTTGAACTGCTTGAGCAGCTCGAGCGAGTACGCGTAGTCCGAGCCCGGGCGCGCCTGCTTGTAGAGGCGCGGCACGGTCTCGAGGTTGTGGTTCATGACGTCGGGCGGGGCGGCGTCGAAGATGTCGAGGGCGATCTCCATGCGGCCGCGGAAGTCGGGCACCAGCACCTCGATGCGGGTCTTGGGCGAGGCCGCGCGCGTCTCGCGGATGCAGTCGACGAAGTGCTGGGCGCCACCGTCGCGCAGGTCGTCGCGGTCGACCGAGGTGATCACGACGTAGTTGAGACGCATCGCGGCGATGGTCTTGGCGAGGTCGCGCGGCTCGTCGGCGTTGAGCGGCTCGGGGCGGCCGTGGCCGACGTCGCAGAACGGGCAACGGCGGGTGCAGATGTCGCCCATGATCATGAAGGTGGCCGTGCCCTTGCCGAAGCATTCGTGGATGTTCGGGCAGGAGGCTTCCTCGCACACGGTGTGCAGCTTGTGGTCGCGCAGCGTGGCCTTGATCTCGTTGAAGCGCTCGGCCTCCATGCCGGCGCCGAGCTTGATGCGGATCCAGTCGGGTTTCTTGAGGCGTTCGGCGGGGACGATCTTGATCGGGATGCGGGCGGTCTTGTCGGCGCCGCGCTGCTTGCGCGCTGGGGTTTCCATGGTCGCTGTTCTCTGTGGGTTTCCGGGTGGGAAGGGGCTGATCTCGGACGGATCCGTCGGCGCGATTATGACCCGGCACGCGCCGCCACGGCGACGGGCGAGGCCGCAGCCGCATTATCGGTTTCCCCAATGTCCGACGATGGGGGCGGCAGCAGGCGCTGCAGGTGGCCGAGCAGCACCTCGCCGACCTGCTCCACGCCCGCGTCGACGCCGAAGTCCTTCATGCGGATCGTCTTCAGGCCCTCGTAGCCGCAGGGGTTGATCCAGCCGAAGGGGGCGAGGTCGGCGTCCACGTTGATCGCCAGGCCGTGGTAGCTGCAGCCGTTGCGAACGCGCAGGCCTAGCGCGGCGATCTTGTCGCCGGCGACGTAGACGCCCGGCGCGCCGTCCTTGCGCTCGGCCTCGATGCCGTAGTCCGCCAGGGTGTCGATGATCGCCTGCTCCATCAGGTTCACCAGCTCGCGCACCTTGAGCCGGCGGCGCGGCAGGTCGAGAAGCAGATAAGCGACGAGCTGGCCGGGGCCGTGGTAGGTGATCTGGCCGCCGCGGTCGATGTGCACCAGCGGGATGTTGGCCGGGTTCTGCAGCAGGTGCTCGGGCTTGCCGGCCTGGCCGAGCGTGTACACCGGCGGGTGCTGCAGCAGCCAGAGCTCGTCGGGCGTGTCGGCCCCGCGCTGGGCGGTGAACACGCGCATCGCCTCGAGCGCCGGCGCGTACTCCACCAAGCCGAGGCGCTTGACGATCACAGCACCACCTTGACCATCGGGTGCGCGGTGAGCTCGCGGTACATCGCGTCCACCTGCACCTGCGACACCGCGCGGAAGGTGCAGGTCACCGCGAGGTAGTTGCCCTTGCTCGAGGGGCGCATCTCGGCGCCGGCGGGCTCGAAGTCGGGCGCGTGGCGCAGCACCACCTCGATCACCGCCTGGGCGAAGCCGTCCACCCGCGCGCCCATCACCTTGATGGGAAAGTCGCAGGGATACTCGATCAGGCTCTGGCGCGTCTGCGCGTCCTGCTGGTCAGCCATGGCACATCACCGTATTCGTCGATTTCTGGTCGAGCGCTCAGAGGCTCTTGAAGAACATCACGATCGCATCCCACAGGCGGCCGAAGAAGCCCGCCACCTCGGCGTCCTGCAGGGCGACCACCGGGTACTGGCCGAGCGGCTTGCCGTCGATCGCGACGGTCAGCGTGCCGACCTCCTGGCCGCGCTGCAGCGGCGCCACCAGCGGCTGGCGGCTCTCCAGGCTGACCTGGATCTTGTTCGCCGCCTCCTTGGGCACGGTGAGCGCGAAGTCGTTCAGGAAGCCCACCGGCAGCTCGTTGAGCTTGCCCTTCCAGACGCGGAACTTCGACAGCGCCTCGTCGGCGGAGTAGAGCTTCACCGTCTCGAAGAACTGATAGCCGAAGTTGAGCAGCTTGAGCGACTCCTGCGCGCGCACGGTGTCCGAGGCGGCACCGAGCACCACCGAGATCAGGCGGCGCTCGCCGCGGCGGGCGGTGGACACCAGGCAGTAGCCGGCGCTGCTGGTGTGGCCGGTCTTCATGCCGTCGACCGAGGGGTCCATGTACAGCAGGCGGTTGCGGTTGGGCTGCTTGATGCCGTTGTAGGTGAACTCCTTGAGCGAGTACAGGCTGTAGTACTCGGGGAAGTCGCGGATGATCGCGCTCGCCAGCAGGGCGAGGTCGCGCGCGCTGGTGTACAGCTGCGGGTCGGGCAGGCCGGTGGAGTTGGTGAAGTGGGTGTTGGTCATGCCCAGGCGCTGCGCCTCGCGGTTCATCAGCGCGGCGAAGGCCTCCTCGCTGCCGGCGATGGTCTCGGCGAGCGCCACGCAGGCGTCGTTGCCGGACTGCACGATCACGCCGCGGATCAGCTCGTCCACGCTGACCGGCTTGTTGGGCTCGATGAACATGCGCGAGCCCTCCATGCGCCAGGCCTTCGTCGACACCGGCACCACCTGGTCGGGCTTCAGCGTGCCTTCCTTGAGCTTGGAGAAGGTGATGTAGGCCGTCATCAGCTTGGTGAGCGATGCCGGCTCGATGCGGGCGTCGGCGTCCTTCTCGGCAAGCACCTGTGCGGTGGCATGGTCGACCAGCGCCCAGGCCTTGGCGGCCAGCGCGGGGGGCGGCACCGTCTGCGCGAGCGCGGACAGCGAGAACAGCGAGACGAGGACGGCAATCAGGAAACGCATTGGAAAAACCTGGGGAGACGGGAAAGGGAACGGCGAATTATAGGCGCCACGCATGTACGGGCCAAAAATGGAAAGCCTTTGTTGCAACCCGGACGCGGCGGGCCGAGCTCAGCGCACCACCACGAATGGCTTGAGCTTGAGCACGTTGCCCATGCGCGCGGCGGCGTCGCGTGCCGCCTCGACCGTATCGTAGGGACCGGCGTGGAGGCGGAAACGTTCGCCATCGGTGAACAACTCGAAACGCTCGGCCAGGTTCGAGGCCTGGCTGCGCACCGTGTCGCGGAAACCTTCGGCGTTGGCGAACGAGGAGAAGGCACCGAGCTGCAGGAAGATGCCCGCGCTCGCCGAGGCGACCGGCGGCGCGAAGCCGCCCGCGGCGCCGCAGGCCGGGCCTTCCTCGCACTCGGGCGGAGCGATCGCGGTGTCGGCGGGACGTACCGGGCTCGCCGCTGGCGCTGCAAGCGGAGCCTGCGCGACCGGCAGCGGGGCGAGCGGCTTCATTCCGATCACGGGCCCCACCCCCGGGACCAGCCCCTCGTTGGCGCGCGCACGCAGCGGTGGCACCGGCCGCGCCGCAGCCACCAGCGGCGCCTCGCCGGGCAGGATCTGCTCGACCTCGACTTCGGCGCTGCCGCTGTTGATGTACCCCAGCTTGTGCGCCGCGGCGTAGGAGAGGTCGATCACGCGGCCACGCAGGAAGGGGCCGCGGTCATTGACCCGCACCACCACCGAGCGGCCATTGCCGAGATTCGTCACGCGCGCATAGCTCGGGATCGGCAGGGTCGGATGCGCGGCGGTCATCGCGTACATGTCGTAGGGCTCGCCGCTCGAGGTCGGCTTGCCGTGGAAGCGGCGGCCGTACCAGCTGCCGTGGCCGCGCTGGCGGAAGGCGCGCACCGCGGTGGCGGGCACGAAGCTCTGCCCCATGACGTGATACGGACGGTTGGCGTAGCGATGGAGCGGCTCGTCGCGCGGCTCGGCGTCCGGGATCGCGTCGAGGTCGTCGGGGATCTCGTCCTCGGGGCCATCGTCCTTGTAATAGCCCCCGCCGCGACGCGCCGGGCTGCGCTCCGGCGTCCCGGCCCGAGCCGGCGCCTCGGCGACCGGCCCCTCGCGCCTGGGCGCGGAACCGCAGGCCGTCAGCAAGGCTGCGGCGCAGGCGACGCCGAGCATGGCCAGGGCGCGGCGCGCCCGAAGCCCTGAGGCACGGGCAGCGGGAGGCAGGGGAGGAACTGGAGTCATCGTCGTTCGGGGCCTTCTCAGGTCTTGTCCGCGAAGCGGCTGCGCTGGATGCTCATGAGGATGCCGATCCCCAGGCAGAGCGTGACGAGCGCGGTTCCGCCGTAGCTGATGAAGGGCAATGGCACCCCCACCACCGGCAGGATGCCGCTCACCATACCCATGTTCACGAAGGCATAGGTGAAGAAGATCATCGTGATCGCCCCGGCGAGCAGGCGCGCGGCGTGGGTGGGCGCGTTGGCGGCGATGTGGAAGCCGCGCAGCAGCAGCAGCACGTAGACCGCGAGCAGCACCAGCGCGCCGACGAGGCCGAACTCCTCGGCGAGCACGGCAAAGATGAAGTCGGTGTGGCGTTCGGGCAGGAAGGCGAGGTGGGTCTGCGTGCCGTCCATCCAGCCCTTGCCGGTGAGCCCGCCGGAGCCGATCGCGATGGTCGACTGGATGATGTGGAAGCCCTTGCCGAGCGGGTCGCGGGTGGGATCGAGCAGCGTGCACACGCGCTGCTTCTGGTATTCGCGCAGCACCTGCCAGTCGACTTCGGGCTGGCACAGGGTGTCGCCGAAGGCGACGATCGAACCCAGCCCGATCACCAGCGCCACCATCAGCGGGATCAGCAGCTTCCACGACAGCCCGGCGAAGTAGATCACGTACAGCCCCGAGGCGGCGATCAGCAGGCTGGTGCCGAGGTCGGGCTGGATCACGATCAGGCCGACCGGCACCAGCAGCAGGGCGCCGGCGAGGATGAAGTCGATGAAGCGGGTCTGGCCTTCGCGCATCTGGAAGAACCAGGCCAGCATCAGCGGCATCGCGATCTTCATCAGCTCCGAGGGCTGGATGCGCGCCACACCGAGGTCGAGCCAGCGCTGCGCGCCCTTGGAGACCTCGCCGAACAGCTCCACCGCCACCAGCAGCACCACGCCGAGCAGGTAGAGCGGCACCGCCATCGACAGCAGGCGCTGCGGCTTGAGCCAGGCCAGCACCCACATGCCGGCGAGCGCGATGCCGATATGGGTGATCTGCGAGTCGAGGCGCTCGGGCGAGGCGCTTTGCATGAGCACGTGGGCGTAGCCGAGCAGGGCGGCGAGCACGAACATCAGCACCGGATCGAGCGGGCGCAGGAAGCCGAGCACGAGCGCGAGCGGGTTGAAGCGGTTGTCGTTCATCGCGCGCTCCTCGCCGCGGCGGGCTGCGGCGCGGGCACCGCGGCAGGCGGGGTGGCCGGGCGCGACGGCACGGGCGCGGGCGGCGCCTCCAGCGGCAACGCCGGCTCGACGATCCGCGAGGCCGGCAGCGCGTCGCCTCCACTCTCCGCACCCTCCTCGCTCTCGGCACCTTCCTCGTCCTCGGCAGCCGGGGCACCCGCACGCTGGTCGAGCAGGTAGTAGTCGATCACCTGGCGTGCGATCGGCGCCGCCGACTGGGCGCCGAAGCCGCCGTTCTCGACCAGCACCGCGAGCGCGATCCTGGGGTTCTCGGCCGGGGCGTAGGCGACGAACCAGGAGTGGTCGCGCAGGCGCTCGCGCACGCGGCCCTCGACGTAGCGCTGGCCGCGCAGCGAGAACACCTGCGCGGTGCCGGTCTTGCCGCCGACGGTGTAGGGCGCACCCTTGAACGCACGCTTGCCGGTGCCCGTGCGGTTGACGTCCACCATGGCGTCGAGCACCGCCTTCAGGTGTGCGTCGCGCAGCGGGATCTGGCGCAGCGGCTCGGGCTCGACCGCGCGCCGCTCGCCGGTGCGCGAATCCACCACGTACTTGACCACGTGCGGGCGGAACAGCTTGCCCTGGTTGACCAGCGCGGCGAGCGCGTTGGCGAGTTGCAGCGGCGTGTAGGCGTTGTAGCCCTGGCCGATGCCGACCGAGATCGTCTCGCCCGCGAACCAGCGCTGCTGCTCGGGCTTCTTGAAGCGATTGCGCTTCCACTCCGGCGAGGGCAGCACGCCGGTCGCCTCGCCCGGCAGGTCGATGCCGGTGCGCTCGCCAAAGCCGAAGGGCGCCATGAAGCCGGCGATGCCCTCGATGCCGAGGTCGTTGGCGAGCTGGTAGTAGTAGGTGTTGCACGACACCACGATCGACTTGTGCAGGTCCACCATGCCGTGGCCGCCGATCTTGTCGTCCATGAAGCGGTGGCCGCCGAACTGGAAATAGCCGACGTCGTACATGGCCTGCTTCGCGGTGCGCTTGCCGGTCTCGAGGCCGGCGAGCGCCATGAAGGGCTTGAAGGTGGAGCCGGGCGGGTAGGTGGAGTAGATCGCACGGTGCAGCATCGGATGGTCGGGCGAGTCGTTGAGCGCCTTCCAGTCCTGGGTCGAGATGCCGTCAACGAAGAGGTTTGGGTCGTAGGTCGGCATCGAGGCCAGCGCGAGCACGCCGCCGGTGGAAGGCTCGATCGCCACCAGGGCGCCGCGGCGATCGCCGAAGGCCTTCTCGGCCACCTTCTGCAGCTCGATGTCGAGGGTGAGCTCGAGGTCGTTGCCCGGCGTCGCCGCGGTGTGCGACAGCGCGCGCACCGCGCGGCCGCCGGCGTTGACCTCGACCTGCTCGAAGCCGGTGGTGCCGTGCAGCTCGTGCTCGTAGGACTGCTCCAGGCCGGCCTTGCCCATGTGCAGGGTGCCGCGGTAGTTGGCCGCATTGCCGGCCTCCTCGATGCGCTCGACGTCGCGCTCGGTGACGCGGCCGATGTAGCCGATCACGTGCGAGGCGGTACTGCCCTGCGGGTAGTCGCGCAGCAGGCGCGCCTTCACGTCCACCCCGGGCAGGCGGTAGCGCTGCGACACCACGCGCGCGACCTCCTCGTCGGTGAGCCGGCTGCGCAGCGGCACGCTCTCGAAGTTGCGGCTCTCCTCGTAGAGCTTGCGGAAGCGGCGGCGGTCGCGCGCGTCGAGCGGCAGGAGGCCGGCGAGCTCGTCGAGCGTGGCGTCGAGGTTGCGCACCTGCGAGGGCGTGATCTCGATCGTGTAGGTGGCGTAGTTGCGCGCCAGCACCACCCCGCGCCGGTCGACGATGGTGCCGCGGTGCGGCACCACCGGCAGCAGCGCGATGCGGTTGTCCTCGGCGCGGGTGAGGAAGTAGTCGTGGCGCTTGACCTGCAGGTGATGGAAGCGCGCGGCGAGCAGCCCGAAGCAGACGAGCACGAACACCGCCGCCACCACGACGCGAAGCCGGAAGCGGGCCAGTTCGGCCGCGGGCGCGCGAAACTCGGTCATCGCCCGCGCGCCTCAGATCGGGCGGTTGTCATCGCGCTCGTCCGGCTGGTACTGCGGCAGCAGGAGCAGGAAGGAGAGCGGCGCCCACAGCAGCGCGCTGCCCAGGCTAGACAGGAAATACGACCAGCCCGGGAACTCCGCCCCGGCCAGCAGGCGCACCAGCACCATGATCGCCTGCGCGAGCAGCAGCAGCGGCAGCACGTGCAGGGCCTGCTGCCAGGCGGGGAACCACAGCACGCGGCGGGCGAGCGCGTTGGCCAGGTAGGCGAGCACGACGTAGGCGAGCGCATGCTGGCCCATCGCCGCGCCGAGGCCGACGTCCATCAGCAGGCCGAAGGCAAAGCCCGCGCCCATGCCGATCGCGAGCGGCTCGCGCACGCACCAGAAGGCCAGCACCAGCGCCACCCAGTCGGGCAGGCCGGGCGTGCGTCCGGTGGGGATGTACTCCAGGCCGAGCGCCACGAACAGGCTCAGGTAGACGAACCAGAGCTTGACCGGCTGCAGGATGCGGCTGGAACGGTTGGTCGGGTGCATGGTTCAGCGTTCCCCCGCGGGTTCGGGCGGCGGCGGGGGCGGCGGATACGCGGCACGCCCGATCACGAGCACCTGCACGCTGCGCTCGATCGCCGCCAGCGGCTCGCACTCGATGCGTGCGAACGCGTCCTGGTCGCGATCGACCCGGGTCACCGTCGCCACCGGCAGCCCGGGCACGAAGATGCCGTCGAGGCCGGAGGTGACGAGGCGATCGCCGGGCTGGATGTCCACCTCGGCGAGCACGTGGCGCATCTCGAGCATGCCGCGGCCGACGCCGTAGAGCACGCCGCGCACGCCGTTGCGCACCACGCTGACCGGGATGGACTGGTTGCGGTCGGTGAGCAGGGTGACCTCGGACTGCACCGGATGGACGCGGGTGACCTGCCCGATCACGCCGTTCGCGTCGACCACCGCGAGGCCGGCCTCGACGCCCTGCTGGGTGCCGCGGTCGAGGATCACCTTGCGCGCGAAGGGGTCGGGCGCGTTGTAGAGGATGTCGGCGGCGATGCTCTTCGTCTGCACGCGCTCGGACATCTGCAGCAGCTCGCGCAGGTGCAGGTTCTCCTGTTCGAGCTGCTCGAAGCGCAGCAGGCGCTCGCCGGCATCGAGCTGGAGGCGGCGCAGGTCGGCGTTCTCGAGCTGCACATCGACCAGGGTGCCGAAGTAGCGCGTGGCGTTGCGCACCACGTCGGCCGGCGTCGACGCCGCCATCTGCAGCGGATAGGTGACCACCGACAGCGCGTTGCGCAGCACCTCGAGGTAGCGGAAGCGCAGGTCGGCCACGAGCAGCACGAGGCACAGCGCGACGAACACGAACAGGCGCGCGAGCGGCGCCGGGCCGCGGCGAAAGATGGGAGGGGGCTGATGGCCGACGAGAGACATCCGCTACGAACCAGGGCCGTCAGGTGGGGAGGGAAGACGCGCCCCGGCACGCAGGCCGGGGCCGGAGGACGTCACTCGGACGTGAAGATGGAGGCGAGCTTGTCCATCTTGTCGAGCGCCATGCCGCAGCCGCGCGCGACGCAGGTCAGCGGCTCCTCGGCCACCACCACCGGCAGGCCGGTCTCTTCCATCAGCAGGCGGTCGAGGTCGCGCACCAGGGCGCCGCCACCGGTGAGCATCATGCCGCGCTCGGCGATGTCGGCGCCGAGCTCGGGCGGCGTCTGCTCGAGGCCGATCTTGACCGCGGAGACAATCTGGTTGAGCGGCTCGGTGAGCGCCTCGAGGATCTCGTTGGACGAGATCGTGAAGCTGCGCGGGATGCCCTCGGCCAGGTTGCGGCCCTTGACCTCCATCTCGCGCACCTCGGAGCCGGGGAAGGCGGAACCGATCTCCTTCTTGATCTTCTCGGCGGTGGTCTCGCCGATCAGCATGCCGTAGTTGCGGCGGATGTAGTTGACGATGGACTCGTCGAACTTGTCGCCGCCGACGCGGATGCTGCCCGAATAGACGATGCCGCCGAGCGAGATCACGCCGACCTCGGTGGTGCCGCCGCCGATGTCGACCACCATCGAGCCGGTCGCGTCCGACACCGGCAGGCCGGCGCCGATCGCCGCGGCCATCGGCTCCTCGATGAGGAAGACCTGCGAGGCGCCGGCCGCGAGGGCCGCGTCGCGGATCGCGCGGCGCTCGACCTGGGTGGACCCGCAGGGCACGCAGATGATGATGCGCGGGGAGGGCGAGAGCAGGCGGGAGTCGTGCACCTTCTTGATGAACTGCTTGATCATCTGCTCGGTGACGACGAAGTCGGCGATCACGCCGTCCTTCATCGGGCGGATCGCGGTGATGTTGCCGGGCGTCTTGCCGAGCATCTGCTTGGCCGAGTGGCCGACCGCCTGGATGGAGCGCTTGGCGTTGGGACCACCCTCGGTACGGATTGCGACCACCGAGGGCTCGTCCAGCACGATGCCCTTGCCGCGCACGTAGATCAGGGTGTTGGCGGTGCCGAGGTCGATCGCGAGATCGTTGGAGAAGTAGGAGCGCAGGAAACCGAACATGAAGCCTTCCGAAACCGGTGGAGTGGTCGAGCCGCGCACAGCCGGGCACCCTTGGCGCGCTGCAACGCGAAAACCCCGCCCGCTACCGCGAAGCGGCGCAGCCCCGGGCGGGGCAAAGACGATTATGATAACCTACAAACCTTTGTCGATTCAGCAGGTTTTGTTACGCCATGTCGCTCTCCAATGACCAGGTCGGGCACATCGCCCGCCTCGCGCGAATCGCCGTCTCCGCGTCCGAACTCGAGGCCACGCGCGACAAGCTCAACGGCATCTTCGGCCTCATCGAGCAGATGCAGGCGGTCGACACCAGCGGCGTCGAGCCGATGAGCCATCCGCAGGAGCTCGCCACCCGCCTGCGCCCCGACCTCGTCACCGAGGCCGACCGCCGCGAGGCCTTCCAGAAAGTCGCGCCGCAGACCGAAGCCGGCCTCTACCTGGTGCCGAAAGTCATCGAATGATCCGCTCCGCGGCCTCCCTCCGCGTCGCTGCCCCAGACCGCATCGACCGCACGCGTGCCGCGGCGTCAACCTGCCTGACCGAAAAATGATCAACGCCTCCCTTCCGGAACTGCGCCGCGCACTCGACGCCCGCCAGATCTCCGCCGTCGAGCTCGCCGGCCTGTTCCTCGACCGCATCGACGCGCTGAACCCCGCGCTCAACGCCTTCATCACCGTCGACCGCGAGGGCGCGCTCGCCGCCGCGCACACCGCCGACCAACGCATCGCCGCCGGCAGCGCCGGGCCGCTCACCGGCATCCCGCTCGCGCACAAGGACGTGTTCTGCACCGAAGGCGTGCTGACCACCTGCGGCTCGAAGATGCTGGCCAACTTCGTCAGCCCCTACGATGCCCACGTGGTGAGCCTGCTCAAGGCCGCCGGCGCGGTGAGCCTGGGCAAGGCCAACATGGACGAGTTCGCGATGGGCTCGTCGAACGAGAGCTCGTACTACGGCGCGGTGAAGAACCCGTGGAACCCGGAGCGCATCCCCGGCGGCTCGTCCGGCGGCTCGGCCGCCGCGGTGGCAGCGCGCCTGGCGCCGATCGCCACCGGCACCGACACCGGCGGCTCGGTGCGCCAGCCGGCGTCCTATTGCGGCATTACCGGCATCAAGCCCACCTACGGCCTGGTCAGCCGCTACGGCATGATCGCCTACGCCTCCTCGCTCGACCAGGGCGGTGCCTTCGGCGCCAGCGCCGAGGACTGCGCGCTGCTGCTGTCGGCGATGACCGGCTTCGACGAGCGCGACTCCACCAGCCTGGAGCGCCCGACCGAGGACTACGCCGCCGCGCTCGCCGGCCCGGCCTCCACCCGCCCGCTCGAGGGCCTCACCATCGGCCTGCCGCGCGAGTTCTTCGCCGAGGGCATGGCCGACGACGTGCGCGCCACCATCGACGCCGCGATCGCGCAGTACCGCGCGCTCGGCGCCACCACGGTCGAGGTCTCGCTGCCCAACGCCAGGCTGGCGATCCCGGCCTACTACGTAATCGCGCCAGCCGAGTGCTCGAGCAACCTGTCCCGCTTCGACGGCGTGCGCTACGGCCACCGCGCCGCCGACTACGGCGACCTCGCCGACATGTACGCGAAGAGCCGCGCCGAGGGCTTCGGCGCCGAGGTCAAGCGCCGCATCCTGGTCGGCACCTACGTGCTCTCGCACGGCTACTACGACGCCTACTACCTGCAGGCGCAGCGCCTGCGCCGCCTGATCGCGCAGGACTTCCAGGCCGCGCTGCAGCACTGCGACCTCATCGCCGGCCCGACCACGCCGACCACCGCCTGGGCGCTCGGCGAGAAGGCCGACGACCCGGTGCAGATGTACCTGTCCGACATCTACACCATCGCGGTGAACCTCGCCGGCCTGCCCGGCCTGTCGCACCCGGCCGGCTTCGGCGCCGACGGCCTGCCAGTGGGGCTGCAACTGATCGGTGACTATTTCGCCGAGTCGCGCCTGCTGAACGCCGCACACCGCTTCCAGCAGGCCACCGACTGGCACACCCACCGTCCGGCATGCGCCGCGTGAACCACACGCGCCACCTTTGCGCGGCCGCGCCGGAGCGATTCGGCAGACGCGTCTGCGGCCGCCTCGGCGCGCTCGCCGCCGCGGTGCTGCTGTCCGCCTGCACGCTGCCGATGCTGCCGCCTTCCGACGCGCCGGTCAGCGACGAGGTGCTGGCCAGCCCGAGCTCGGCGGGCAAGCGCCTGCGCCCGATGCCCTGGCGCCCGCTCGACGTGCGCGCCGACTGCCGCTTCAGTGACGAGGCCGGCTACGTCACACGCATCACGCTCGACGTGGCGCAGTCCAAGGTCAGGACCTTCAACGCCGACGTGGAGATCCCGCGCCGCGGCAGCTGCCGCTTCCACGGCCCATTCACGCAGACACGAGAAAAGCCGAGCGTGCAGCTGCGTGCCCCCGATGGCTGCACGGTGGATATCTTCGAGCAGGGCAAGGACGTCACCGTCGGTTTCGCCAACTGCGCCAGCCGCTGCAGCCGCGGCGCCTTCGATTACCTGTGGCCGATCATCGTCGATCGGACCAACGGCCAGTGCCACTGAGCGCACGGCCACACGCGACACGAGAACACACCATGAGCCGATCCGATTGGGAAGTCGTCATCGGGCTGGAGGTCCACGCCCAGCTCAACACCGCCAGCAAGATCTTCTCGGGCGCCAGCACCGCCTTCGGCGCCGAGCCCAACCGCCAGGCGAGCGCGGTGGACATCGCGCTCCCCGGCGTGCTGCCGGTGCTCAACCGCGGCGCGGTCGAGCGCGCCATCCGCTTCGGCCTGGCGATCGGCGCCCATGTGGCCGAGAAGAGCGTGTTCGCGCGCAAGAACTACTTCTACCCCGACCTCCCCAAGGGCTACCAGATCAGCCAGATGGACCTGCCGGTGGTGGTCGGCGGCGCGATCACGATCCGCGTCGGCGAGGGCGAGTCGGGGTATGAGAAGACCGTGCGCCTGACCCGCGCCCACCTCGAGGAAGACGCGGGCAAGAGCCTGCACGAGGACTTCCACGGCATGACCGGCATCGACCTCAACCGCGCCGGCACGCCGCTGCTCGAGATCGTCTCCGAGCCCGACATGCGCTCGTCCGCCGAGGCCGTGGCCTACGCGCGCGCGCTGCACGCGCTGGTGCGCTGGATCGACATCTGCGACGGCAACATGCAGGAGGGTTCCTTCCGCTGCGACGCCAACGTCTCGGTGCGCAGGAAGGGCGCGGCCGAGTTCGGCACCCGGCGCGAGATCAAGAACCTCAACTCCTTCCGCTTCCTGCAGCAGGCGATCGATTACGAGGTGCAGTGGCAGATCGACACCCTCGAGGACGGCGGCCGCGTGCAGCAGGCCACCGTGCTGTTCGACCCCGACACCGGCGAGACGCGCATGATGCGCAGCAAGGAAGACGCCCACGACTACCGCTACTTCCCCGACCCCGACCTGCTGCCGCTGATGATCGCGCCCGAGTGGAAGGCGCGCGTGCAGGCGGAGATGCCTGAACTGCCAGGTGCGATGAAGGCGCGCTTCATGGACGCCTGGGGCCTTTCGGCCTACGACGCCACCACGCTCACCGCGTCGAAAGAGGTCGCCGACTTCTACCAGGCCACGGTGTCGGCCACCGGTGCGTCGTTGGCGACCCAGTTGCCCAAACTCTGCGCCAACTGGGTCATGGGCGACCTCGCCGCGCGCATCAACAAGGCCGAGCTCGACGTCTCCGCGTCGCCGGTGTCGCCCGCACAGCTCGCCGGGCTGGTCGCGCGCATCGCGGACAATACGATCTCCAACGCCATCGGCAAGAAGGTGTTCGAGGCGCTGTGGAACGGCGAGGGGGCGACGGCCGACGAAGTCATCGAAAGACAGGGCCTCAAGCAGGTGACGGACACCGGCGCGATCGAGGCCATGATCGACGAGGTGCTCGCCGCCAACCAGAAGTCGGTGGAGGAGTTCCGCGCCGGCAAGGAGAAGGCCTTCAACGCCCTGGTCGGCCAGGTCATGAAGGCGAGCAAGGGCAAGGCCAGCCCGGCCCAGGTCAATGAGCTGCTGAGGAAGAAGCTCGGCGCCTGAGCGGGGCGGGGGCCGCGAACGGAGGGTTCCACGATGTGCCAGTTGCTGGGCATGAACTGCAACGTGCCGACCGACATCTGCTTCTCGTTCGCGGGCTTCCGTGCGCGCGGCGGACTCACCGACCACCACCGCGACGGCTGGGGGATCGCCTTCTTCGAGGGCCGCGGCGTGCGCGTCTTCCTCGATCCGGCGCCGAGCGCGCATTCGCCGGTGGCGGAGCTGGTGAATCGCTACCCGATCCGCTCGCTCAACGTCATCGCCCACATCCGCAAGGCCACCCAGGGCGACATCCGGCTCGAGAACACCCACCCCTTCCAGCGCGAGCTGTGGGGGCGCTACTGGATCTTCGCCCACAACGGCAACCTGAAGGAGTTCGCACCCGCGCTCTCCGGGCGCTTCCTGCCGGTCGGCAGCACCGACTCGGAGCTCGCCTTCTGCCACATCCTCGACACGCTGGCTGCGCGCTTTCCGGAGGGCAAGCCGGCGCCGGCGGAACTGCACGCCGCGCTGCGCGAGCTCGCGCTCGGGATCGGCAGCCGCGGCGAATTCAACTTCCTGCTCTCGGACGGCGACTGGCTGTTCGCGCACTGCTCGTCGCGGCTGTGCTACATCGTCCGGCGTGCGCCCTTCGCCGAGGCCCACCTCGCCGACGAGGACCTCACGGTGGATTTCCGCCGCCTCACCGGTCCGCAGGACCGCGTCGCGGTGATTGCCACCACGCCGCTCACCGACAACGAACTCTGGACGCAGATCCCGCCGGGCAACCTGCTCGCTTTCCGCGATGGAGAGCCGGTCGCGCTTGGTGAAACCGCCACCATGGCGCAGGATTACCCGCGTCGAGGCGGCGACAAGGTCGGGAGTGCGTAACAGTTCCTCGCCCGCCAGCACCGCCGCGCCTAGATTCAAAATCCGTAGCCCCTCTGCAGCCGACCGAGAAACCCTCATGGACTGTCCCCTGTGCGCCCTGCCGTCCGAACTCACCCTGTGGGAGGACGAGCGCTGCCGCGTGATCCGCGTGGATGACGCCGCCCATCCGGGCTTCTGCCGGGTGGTATGGGGCGAGCACGTAGCCGAGATGACCGACCTCTCGCCCGCAGACCGCCGCCACCTGCTCGACGTGGTGATGGCCACCGAGGCAGCGCTGCGCAGCCTGCTGAACCCCGACAAGATCAACCTCGCCAGCTTCGGCAACATGGTGCCGCACCTGCACTGGCACGTGATCCCGCGCTACCGCGACGACCGCCACTTCCCCGAGTCGGTGTGGGGCGTCGCGCAACGCGAAGGCGTGGCCCACCCGGCGGCCGACGCGGTCGCCCTCGCACGCGCGATCGACGGCGCGCTGTACCCCGGCGGACCGGACTGAGGACCCTCCCCCATGGACTACAGCCAGCCCGCGGTCTGCCTAGCCCTGCTGCAGAAGCTGCACCCGACGGACTTCCGCGCCACGCACGCGAGCCTGGTCCGCATCGTCAACGGCCTGCTCGACGCCTCGCCGGCACCCAACCAGCACCTCGAGGTGCTGGAGGCCGCACGCGAGACCCTCGCCTTCGTGCAGGGCGAGATGGCGCACGCCTATGCGATCCACCCCCAGCCTGCGGCACGCAGCCAGGAGGGAGGTGCGCTCGAGCGCGTGGTCTCGCTGTGGAAGGCGGTGGCGCGCTCGTACGCGCGCATCGCCGACTCCGACGCCCGCGAAGGCACGCTCGAGGACCAGCGCGCGCTGCTCGCGCAGCGCAGGGTGTTCTACGAAGGGCTCGTGCTGGTGGAGTACTACCGTGCCCACCTCGAGCTGCCGCCAGGCCTCTGGCATGCGGTGCATGTCGCCTACGACGACGCCGTGCGCAACGGCCTGGCGCAGGTGCGCGTGACCGATCCGCTCAACGAGGTCTGGCGGGCGCAGAGTGCGCAGGAGGCCTACATCGGCACCCTGCTCGTCGAGCTCGCCAATCCCTATGGCCGCGGCGAGCGCGAACTGAACTGGGTCGTGCGCTGGGCGCAGCGCTTCGCGCCCTACTGCGCGCTCGATGCAGACATCGAAGGCCACAAGCCCAGCACCTACGGCATCGACACCGACGGCGACAGCGGCCTGCGTCCACTCGGGCTGCTCGCACACACGCCCTCCGTGCTGCGCTTCGACGGCAGCGGGCTCGCCACCCAGATCCAGGCAGTGATGGCGCAGTTCAAGCGCGGCGTCACGCCCGCCTCGCTCGGGCTCGGCAACGATTGCTCGGCCAGCTCGAGCGCGCGCCTGCTGCTGTCGCTGTACCGGCCCTGGGGCCTGGCTGCCTCCGGACGGCGCTTCCCGCGCCGGCGGAAATCCGGTGTGATCGACTTTACCGGCGACTGGCTCGCGATCGGCTACGCGATCAAGGGCGAACTCTTCCAGCAGCCGGTCACCGAGCAGCGACCGCGCGCTTTCCGCGACGACATGTCCCTGCTCACCTTCGGCGAACGGGTGGCCACCGTGGATGGCAGCACCTCGGAAAGCCGGCGGCGCGAAGCGCAGGCGGCGGACCTGGGCATGGAGTGCGAGCGCTGGGAGCTCATGGACCAGTCGGTGGGCGGCTTCCGCCTGCGCCGCAGCGGTGACGGCCCACGCCTGGACCATCATCAGCTCGTCGGTATCCGCCCACCCGACGCCGATCAGCTGCTGATCGCCGACCTGAGCTGGCTGATGTACCGCAACGACGGCACGCTCGAAGTCGGCATCAACGTGCTGCCGGGAGTGCCACGGGTGGTCGGCGTGCGGCGTACGATCGCGCGCAACGGCTCCCGCGAACCCTTCCACCAGGCGTTCATGCTGCCGCCCTCGCCCGCACTCAAGACCGCCGGCACGCTGGTCCTGCCGCCCGCCTGGTTCAAGAAGGACCGCATCCTCGACGTTCAGGACGGGCAGGAGCGCCGACAGGTGCGCCTGCTCAAGGTGTCGATGCGCGGCGCCAACTTCGACCAGTGCAGCTTCGAGCCTGTCGAGCAGGAGTTCAGCCCGGCCTGACCCGCGCCGGCGGGAAGCGCAGCGTGAAACGGCTGCCCCGCCCCGGCTCGCTCTCGATCACGAGCTCGCCGTGGTGGCGGGTGGTGACGTGCTTGACGATCGCCAGGCCGAGCCCCGTGCCGCCGGTCTCGCGCGAGCGCCCGCGATCCACCCGGTAGAAGCGTTCCGTCAGGCGCGGGATGTGCACCGCATCAATGCCGATGCCGTCGTCCGCCACCCAGAACTCGCCACCGCCCCCACCGGCGCGCCAGCCGATCTCGATGTGGCCACCGGCCGGGGTGTAGCGCACCGCGTTGCTTGCAAGGTTGGAAAAGGCGCTGCGCAACTCCTTGTGGCTGCCGAGGAGTTCGCCGCCGCCCTCGAGCACCAGGCGCACTTCGTGACGCCCGGCGGACAGCAGCTCGCAGTCGCGCACCACGTCGCGCACCAGCGCCTGGACATCCACCCGCTCCTCTGCCGGCGCAGGCGCTCCGGTCTCGAGCGCGGACAAGGTCAGCAGCTCCTCGATCAGCCGCTGCATGCGCGAGGACTGCTCGCTGGCGAGCCCCAGGTACTGCACCACCTCGTCGCGCGTGAAATCATCGATGCCGTCGATCAGGGTCTCGAGGAAGCCGCCAACCACGGTCAGCGGCGTGCGCAGCTCGTGCGAAACGTTGGAGACGAAGTCGCGCCGCATCGTCTCCAGGCGCTCGAGCTGGGAGACGTCGCGCGACAGCACCAGGCGCCGGTTGCCGGCGAAGGCGATCACCTGCACCTGCAGGCTGCGCTCGCGCCGGCGCAGCGAGCGCATCACCAGCGGCTCGGCATACTCGTGCGCGGCGAGGTAGCGGACGAACTCGGGCTGGCGCACCAGGCCGGACAGCGCCATGCGCAGGTCCTTGCGGCGGTCGAGGTCGAAGTGCTGCTCCGCCATCGGATTCATCCACTCGATGGCGTCGTCCTCGGCCAGGTAGATCACCCCGTCGGGCATGGCCAGCGCGGCCTGCTGGAAGCGGCCGAGCTCGGCCGACAGGCGTTCCTTGACCTCGCACTCGCGCTGCAGGCGGTCGCCGACCTCGGCGAAGACGCGCCCCCACAAGCCCTCGGCCTGCGGCACCGGAGTGCCCACGGGCTGCCGCGCCCAGGTGACGAGCTGGCGCAGGTTGCGCACCAGCATGATCGCCCAGCCGACCAGCCCGACCGCCAGCAGGGCGAGCGCGGCGTCGCTGCCGCGGTAGGCGGCAGCCAGTGCCGCGAGGACCATCAGCGTCCCCAGCGGCAGGGCGATGACGAGGGCGAGGTAGCTGAGCGGGCGGCGAATCACTGGCGCGGCGCGAGCGGAGGATCAGGACGCCGCGGCGGCCTGCGCGGTGTGCACCGAGAAACGGTAGCCGCTGCCGCGCACCGTCTGGATCAGCGCATCGTGCGAACTGGGCTCGAGCGCGCAGCGCAGGCGGCGGATGTGCACATCGACGGTGCGCTCCTCGACGAACACGTGGTCGCCCCAGACCTGGTCGAGCAGTTGCGCGCGCGAGTGCACGCGCTCGGGGTGGGTCATCAGGAAGTGCAGCAGGCGGAACTCGGTGGGACCGAGCGCGAGCGCGGTCTCGCCCGCGCTGACGCGGTGGGTGGCGGGGTCGAGGCGCAGGCCGCCGAGTTCGACCACGTCCTCGGTGGTCTGCGGCGCGCGCCGGCGCAGCACCGCCTTGATGCGCGCGACCAGCTCGCGCGGACTGAAGGGCTTGGTGACGTAGTCGTCGGCGCCGATCTCGAGCGCGGTGACCTTGTCCTGCTCCTCGCCGCGCGCCGTCAGCATGATGATCGGGATGTCGCTGGTGCGTTCGTCCGCGCGCAGCCGGCGCGCGAACTCGACGCCCGACGCGCCGGGCAGCATCCAGTCCAGCAGCACCAGATCAGGTAGCGCTTCGCGCACGATGCGCTGCGCGCTCTCGGCGTCATTGGCGCGCACTACGTGATGGCCGGCGCGGGCGAGATTCGCCGCGATCAGTTCCTGGATCGCCGGCTCGTCTTCCACGAGCAGTATGTTCGCTGGCATGCCTGTGCTCCCTGAAAAATGCCCGTGAAGTGTATTGCAGCTCCTTGACGCTTTGATGACACGTCATCGAAGCGCAATGCGCAATACCGGGACATCGCGGTCCGGGACGCGGGACGGACAAAAGCCGGCCCGCGGGAACCGCCACTCAGGCCGGCTGCTTGCGTGCTCCCCGCCGGAGAGGGTGCGGCACAAGAGGGTGGGAGCACAAGCCCAAGGGGCTCAGCTTCCCTGCCAGAGCGCGTCGACCGTCCGCGGCGCCAGCGCCAGCAGGACCCGGCGCCGATAGCCGACGCCGGTGACGGTGGTCTTGAGGACGTTCGACGTCTTGCGCACCAGCTGGGCCAGGGCCTCGGCGGCGGCGCCATCCCAGCCCCCTCCCACGAGCTCGTCCGTGGGCACGAGCAGGGGGGCGGAGTTGGACCCGGTGATCGCCACCCTCAGGCCGGCGATGCGGTCTCCGTCACGGCGCAGGGCGACGGCGACGCCCGCGAGCGGGAAATCGACGGCATCGCGGATGCGCGCCTTGGCGTAGGCGGCCGTCCAGCCGTCGGCGGGAGGGACCTCCACCGCCGCCACCAGTTCGCCCCGATTCAAGGCGAGGTGCCCGGCACCGTCTTCGCGGAACAACTCCGCCACCGCGACGCTGCGCCTGCCCGTCGGGCCGACGAGTTCGGCGCGGGCGTCCAGCACCATCAGTGCCGGGGCGACGTCGCCGTGGTAGGTCGCATAGCAGCGGTCGTTCTTGACGATGACGTGGCACTTGTCGCCCCGATACTTCAGGCAGTAGCCGTTTCCGGCACGCCACCACTCGCTCTGGTTGTAGAAGATGCAGCGTGTGTCCTGGCACAGGTTGCCGCCCAGGGTGGCCGCAGCGCGATGGGTCGGCCCCGCCACCGCTTCGGCGGCCTGGGACAACGCGGGCCAGCCCGCACGGACGAGCGCGTGCTCGGCGACCGCCTCCAGGGTGGCACCGGCGCCGATGCGCAGGCTGCCGTCGGCGAGGGTGGAGATCGTGCCCAGGCCATCGATGCCGCCCAGGTCGACGAGGACTTCGGGCTGTCCCAGGCCACGGCGAAGGTTGGGCAGCAGGTCGGTGCCGGCAGCCAGGGGCACGGCGCCGTCGGCGTCCAGGGCGGCCACCGCATCGGCCAGGGTGGCGGGGCGATGGGTGCGGAAATCGGCGAGGATGTTCATGCTGCCTCCTTGGCGTCGAGCAGTTCGGTGATGCGGTCGGGGCTGAGCGGGAACTCGGTGGCGCGCACCCCGACCGCTTCGTAGACCGCCTCCTGGACGGCGGGAAGGAAGCCGGCCAGCATGCCCTCCGAAGCCTCCTTGGCGCCGAACGGGCCGTTGGGGTCGAGGCTCTCGACGATGATCACCTCGATGTCGGGGCTCTCCATCATGGTGGGGACGCGGTAATCCAGGATGTTGCCGTGCAACATCCTGCCCTTGTCATAGACGATCTCTTCCGACAGGGCCTGGCCCATGCCCATCCACACCCCGCCTTGCGTCTGCCCTTCCACCGCGAGGGGGTTGAGCGCCTTGCCCACATCGACCGCAACCCAGACCTTGTGCGCGGTGACCTTGCCGGTGATCTCGTCCACCGACGCCTCCACCACCTGGGCGGCATAGCAGAAGCCCATGGTGGCGCCGATCGCGCTGCCGCGGATGCGCTTGTCGCCCTGGAACTCGGTCGGGCAGGTGAAGGTGCCCTTCACGGTGATGGTGCCGGAATCGACCATCGCGGCCTTGACCACCTCCTGGAAGGTCAGCCCGGGGTCCTGGCTGCCCGAGACCATGAAGAGCTCGTCGATGACCTCGATGTCTTCCTCGCGGGCGTCGAGCTTCTTCGCCGCCGCCTTGACCAGGATGCCCTTGAGCTCCTCGGCGGCGGAGATGGAGGCGTTGCCGACCATGAAGGTGACGCGCGACGAATACGAGCCGTTGTCCTTGGGCGTCAGCGCGCTGTCGGCGGAGATCACCCGGATGCGGTCGAGGCGCACGCCCAGCACCTCGGCGGCCACCTGCGAGGCCATGGTGTTGGAACCCTGGCCGATATCGGCGGCGCCGGTCAGCAGGGTGATGCCGCCGTCGAAGTCGAGCTTCAGGTTGACGGTGGCGTGCGGCTCGCCGGTCCAGTGCTTGGGCGTCGAGGTGCCCGAGACGAAATGCGACAGCGCGATGCCCAGGCCGCGCCCCTTGGGCAGCCTGCCCTTGCGCTCCTCCCAGCCCGAGGCCGCCTTGACCTTCTCCAGGCACTCCGGCACGCCATAGCTCATCACCCTCTGGGCATACATGGTGACGTAGGGGATCTCCGGCAGCATGTTGAGCTGGCGGATGCGCAGCGAGTCGATGCCGAGCTCCTCGGCCATCTCGGTCAGCAGCGCCTCGAAGGCGGCGCGGGTGTCCACGGTGCCGTGGCCGCGCATCGCGCCGCTCGGCGGCAGGTTGGTATAGACGCGCCAGGCGTCGTGCTTGATCGCCGGGATGTGGTACAGCCCGTGCATCAGCGCGCCGCTGTAGAGAATGGTGATGATGCCGTAGCCGGCATACGCGCCGCCGGCCTGGGTGGCCTCGAGCGCGAGGGCGGCGATCTTGCCGTCCTTCTTGAGGCCGAGCTTCATCTTCACCTCGGTCCACGGCCTGCCGCGATGCGCGATGAAGGTCTCCTCGCGGGTCTGCACCAGGCGGACCGTGCCCTTGGCCTTGTGCGCGAGCAGCGCGGCGATGATCTCGAAGTGCAGGGTCTCGGTGCGCGCACCGAAGCCGCCACCGAGGAAGGGCTTGATCACGCGAATGCGGGCCGAGTCCATCTGCAGGCAGGCCGCCACCTTGAGGTGCACGTAGTAGGGCACCTGGGTGGTGGTGTTCAGCGTCAGCATGTCGCGCACCGGGTCGTACTCGGCCAGGGTGGCGTTGAGCTCCATGTGGACGTGGTTGACCCCGGCGAAGGTGTAGGTCTTCTCGCGGATCAGGTCGGCCTCGGCGAAGGCCGCGGCGACGTCGCCGAACTCGGCATGCACCTCGCGCAGCACGTTGTCGGGCTTGTCGTCGTGGATCGCGACCGCGCCCGCCTTGCGCGCCGCCTTGGGGGTGAAGTACGCGGGCAGGACCTCGTACTCGACGCGGATCAGGCCGAGCGCCCTCTCCGCGGTCGCCTCGTCGATCGCGGCGACTGCCGCCACCGGATCGCCGCGATAGCGCACCTTCTCGCGCGCGAGCGGATATTCGTTCTCGGCGATCGGCAGCACGCCGTAGGGCACCGGGGTCTCGGCGCCGGTGCACACCGCGAACACGCCCTCGAGCGCCTCGGCCGCCGCGGTGTCGATGGAGAGGATGCGGGCGTGTGCGTGGGGCGAGCGCAGGATGCGCCCGACCATCGCGTCGGGGGCGGCGATGTCCGCCGTGTATTTGGCCTTGCCGGTGACCTTCTCCACCCCGTCCACCAGCGGCGTGCGGGCACCGACCGTGCCATTCTTCGGAAACCTGGGGTTCATTTCGCCTCCTCCGCGCACCGCTGCGCCGCCGCCGCGGCCTCCACGGACTCGATGATCTTCACGTAGCCGGTGCAGCGGCACAGGTTGCCGGCCAGCGCCGTCTTGATGTCCTCGCGCGAGGGGTCGGGGTTCTTGCGCAGCAGCGCTTCGGACGCCATCAGCATGCCCGGCGTGCAGAAGCCGCACTGGGTGCCCAGCTTCTCGTGGAATGCGGCCTGCAGCCGGGAGAGCATGCCGTGGGTCGACAGCGACTCGACGGTCTCGACCTTCCTGCCGGCGACCTGGTGCGCCAGGGTGGAACAGGCGAGGCGGGGGCGGTCGTCCACCAGGACGGTGCAGGCGCCGCATTCACCGCCATCGCAGCCCTGCTTGGTACCGGTGAGGCCGACCGCCTCGCGCAGGTAATCCAGCAGCAGCATGTTGTCGGGGACGAGGTCCTCACGGAGACGCCCGTTGAGGGTCAGGCGAAGGATGTTCTTCAAGATTCGGCTCCTAATCCCGCGCGAGCGGTCGAGGTTTCACGGTCTGGTTGGTAAAGCCGGGTCAGCAGGTCGATCAGCGTGGCGCGCTCAGCATCGTCGAGGCGGGCCGAGAACGCCCGGTCCTGGCGCGTCACCGCGTCCTCGATGCGTTGCAGCGCCTGCGCGCCGGTCGGCGTCATGTGCAGCCGATAGCGCCGGCGATCGGTCGGAGAGGTGTCACGGACGATGAGCCCCTTCTCCTCGAGCCGATCGACGACCTTGACGATCGAGGAGCGGTCCACGTCCATGGCGACGGCGAGCGCGCTCTGGCTCAGCCCCGGGTTGCTGCCGATCGCCTGGAGCATGCCGTAGAGCCCGGGAGTGATTCCCTCCTCCGCGCCGACTGCCTGGGCGAAGTGCCTGAATGCGGCGAGCTGCGCACAGCGCAGGTGAAAACCGAGTTCGTCCGCCATCGGGCCACGGAGAACCATCGCTCGCTCGCCAGGAATCGGCACTTCCAGGGACATGCTATTGGCGCCTCAAATTGTTTGTGTTCCAATTGTTGCTCCAACAACGCTTTTCTGCAACCGAATTGTTTTGCCGATCGACAGGATGGCCGACGCCCGTCACGCGCCCTCTCCCCCACACGCGGAAACGCCCCATGAACGAACCCTCGACGCCAGCTGCACCGCTTCTTCCGGCAATGCCCGATGCCGAGTGCCCCGTGCGCGAATGCTTCGGGCTCGACAGCGACATGCGGGTACCGGCCTTCAGCAAGGCCAGCGAACATGTTCCGCAGCGCGACGACACCTACCGCTTCGACCCCGACACCACGCTGGCCATCCTGGCGGGCTTCGCGTACAACCGGCGGGTCATGATCCAGGGCTATCACGGCACCGGAAAATCGACCCACATCGAGCAGGTGGCCGCACGCCTGAACTGGCCATGCGTGCGCATCAACCTCGACAGCCACGTCAGCCGCATCGACCTGATCGGCAAGGACGCCATCGTGCTGCGCGACGGCAAGCAGGTGACCGAGTTCCGCGAGGGCATCCTGCCCTGGGCCGTGCAACATGCGTGCGCGCTGGTCTTCGACGAATACGACGCCGGCCGACCCGACGTGATGTTCGTGATCCAGCGCGTGCTGGAGGTCGAGGGCCGGCTCACGCTGCTCGACCAGTCGCGGGTGATCCGCCCGCACCCGGCGTTTCGCCTGTTCGCCACCGCAAACACCGTGGGCCTGGGCGACAGCACCGGGCTCTATCACGGCACCCAGCAGATCAACCAAGCGCAGATGGACCGCTGGAACATCGTCGCCACCCTGAACTACCTCGAGCACGATGCCGAGGTGCAGATGGTCGTCGCCAAGCTCACCGCCTACGACACGAAGGCGGGGCGTGCGCGCGTCGGCGCGATGGTGACGCTGGCCGACCTCACCCGCCGCGGCTTCATCGAGGGCGACCTCTCCACCGTCATGTCACCGCGCACCGTCCTGAGCTGGGCCGAGAACGCGTTGATCTTCGGGGATCTCCGCTTCGCCTTCCGGGTCAGCTTCCTGAACCGCTGCGACGAGATCGAGCGCGTGCTCGTGGCCGAGTACTACCAGCGCTGCTTCGGCGAGGAGCTGATCGACCCGCGCGCGCGCGCGGGCTGATCGCCGGATCATGGCAGGCGAACGCTCGCGCGCCCGGGCACTGCGGGGAACCGGCAACACGGCTGCGTTCTTGCAGGCGCTCGACAGCACCCTGCGCGCGATCGCCGGGCGCGCGGGCGGCGCGGCCAACCGGCCCGACGTGGGTGGGTTCGAGGGCGCCGCGCTGCCGCCCATCCTGACGAGCGCGGAGATCGTCCGGCTGCGCGGCCGCGCCGACGCGCTGGCCTTGCGCCTGCGCCATCACGACGCGCGCCTGCATGCCCTGCAGGAGCTGCAGGGCGAGCAGGCACGAGCGGCATACGAGGCGATCGCACAGGCACGCGTCGAAGCCTTGGCGACGGGCCGAATGCCCGGAGTCGACGCAAACATCGCCGCCCTCATCGACCAGCAATGCCGGGACAGGCGGCTCGATCGCGCAAGCAGCCGCGAACAGGCTCCTCTGGCCGAGGCCCTGCACATCCTCGCCCGCGAACGTTTTCTTGGCGCACCACCGCCCCCTGCCGCACGGGCCATGGCCGAGCTGTGGCGACCCTACTTCGACGCCCACGTCGCCCCGCGCCTCGATGAACTGCGCGAACACCTGCGCGACGAGCCGGCCTTCGCCGCCGGACTGCGGGAGCTGATCCGGGCGCTCGGTCTGGAGGGCCCCGCAAGCGAAGCGCGGGAGCAGCGCAAGCTCGCCCGCCGCGAGGCCGAGGCGGGTGAGGAAGAAGCCCCCGGACCGTCGCGGGCGGGAACCCCTGCAGCAAGCGATGCGGAGCCCTCGCGGCGTCAGAGCGCCGCCGGCCGGGAACAGGATGGAGAGGCCGCGGGGATCGACCCGTCCGCCGAAGCGGAGCACGCTTGCGCAGCGCGGGGCGAACCGGTGCGCGACACCCCTTCCGCACGGAGGCAGGGCGCCTCCTACCATGCCTACACCACCGCCTTCGACGACATCGCAGACGCGGACGAGCTGTGCGACGCTTCCGAGCTGGCCCTTCTGCGCGCCCGACTGGATCGCGAGCTGACGCGCCTGCCCGCGCTCGTCGGCCGGCTCGCCAGGCGACTGCAGCACCGCCTGCTGGCGAGCCGCCTGCACGACTGGGCGTCCGATCTCGAGGAGGGCTGGCTCGATCCCGCCCGGCTCGACCGCCTAGTCGTCAGCCCCGATCGCGGACTGCCGTTCCGGATGGAAAAGGCGGCCGCCTTGCGAGACACGGTCGTCTGCCTGCTGCTCGACAACTCCAGCTCGATGCGCGGTCACCCGCTTGCCGTCGCGGCGATGAGCGCCGACATCCTGGCACGCACGCTGGAGCGCTGCGGGATCAAGGTCGAGATCCTGGGATTCACGACGCGGAGCTGGAAGGGAGGAAGGGCCCGCGAGCGCTGGCTTCATGACGGCGCCCCCGCAGCTCCGGGACGGCTGGCCGAGCTACGCCACATCATCTACAAGGCTGCGGACACGCCCTGGCGGCGGGCGCGCAGGAACCTGGGGCTGATGCTGCGCGACGGCCTCCCCAAGGAGAACATCGACGGCGAGGCGCTCCTCTGGGCCCATCGCCGCCTGCTCGCCCGTCCCGAAGGACGCCGCATCCTCGTCGTCGTGTCGGACGGCGCGCCCGCCGACGGCGCCACCCTCGCGGCGAACTCGGCCGATTATCTCGAGCGCCACCTCCACGACGTGATCGCCTCGATCGAGCGGCGCTCGCCGGTGGAACTGCTCGCGATCGGCATCGGCCACGACGTCACCCGCCACTACCGCCGCGCGGTGACGCTGCGGGATGCCGACGAGCTCGGGTCCGCCTTGCTGGAGCAGTTGTCGCGACTCTTCGACGAGCGCGCCTGAGCGCTGCACGCCGGACCGCCCGCTCGCGTGCAGACCCGGCGGGCGCCCGCGCCCGCGTCGGAACGGCTCGCCGGCGATTCGGGTATGATTGGGCCCCCTGCAAGCGGACCGACGCCATGGCCGGACTCGACGAAAACACCCCGACGCCCACCGACATCATCGTCCATCGCGACCGCAAGACGCTCGAGGTCGCCTTCGACGACGGCAGCCGCTTCGAGCTGCCGTTCGAGTTCCTGCGCGTGTATTCGCCCTCGGCCGAGGTGCGCGGCCACGGCCCGGGGCAGGAGACCCTGCAGCAGGGCAAGCGCGATGTGGACATCGTGGACCTCGCGCCCGTCGGCAACTACGCGATCAAGCCCACCTTCTCCGATGGCCACGACAGCGGCCTGTACTCCTGGGACTACCTGTTTGCGATCGGGCACAACCAGGAAGAGCTGTGGAACAACTATCTTGAGGCCCTGGAGCGCGCGGGCGGCACCCGCGACCCGTCCAAGGTCCCGCCACCGCCGCCCAAGGGCGGCTGCGGCCACCATCACTGAGCAGATCATGAGCGACAAGACGACCCACTTCGGCTTCCAGACCGTGGCCGAGGAGCTGAAGGAAAAGAAGGTCGCCGAGGTGTTTTCCTCGGTGGCGCAGAAGTACGACGTGATGAACGACCTCATGTCGTTCGGCCTGCACCGGCTGTGGAAGCACTTCACCATCCAGGTCTCCGGCGTGCGCGAAGGCGACCGCGTGCTCGACGTGGCCGGCGGCACCGCCGACCTCTCGCTCGCCTTCGCGAAGAAGGTCGGACGCAGCGGCCAGGTCTGGCTCACCGACATCAACCACGCGATGCTGGCGCGCGGCCGCGACCGCATGGTCGACCATGGCTTCGCGATGCCCGCCGCGCAATGCAACGCCGAGAAGCTGCCCTTCCCCGACGACTGGTTCGACTGCGTCACCGTGGCCTTCGGGCTACGCAACATGACCCACAAGGACGTCGCGCTGGCCGAGATGCGTCGCGTGCTGCGCCCCGGCGGCCGTCTGCTCGTGCTGGAGTTCTCGCGCGTGTGGAAGCCGCTGTCGCCGTTGTACGATCTCTACTCCTTCAAGCTGCTGCCGTGGATGGGAGAGAAGGTCGCCAACGACGCCGAGAGCTACCGCTACCTGGCCGAATCCATCCGCATGCACCCGGGACAGGAAGAATTGAAGGCAATGATGGAACAAGCCGGCCTGTCGCGGGTCGACTACTTCAACCTGAGTGCCGGGGTGGTTGCCCTGCACCGCGGTTACAAGATCTGAACCAGGAGACCCCGACAGATGAAGCAGTTCTTCCTCACCCTGATCGTCGCCGTGATGTCCTTCGGCTTCGTCGCCACCGAAGCCGAAGCCAAGCGCCTCGGCGGCGGCAGCAGCTTCGGCATGCAGCGCCAGGCTACACCGCCAGCGCAACGCCAGCCCTCGGCGACGCAGCAGCAGACGCCCGCCGCCGGCGCAGCCACCGCTGCCGCACAACCCAAGCGCTCGTGGATGGGGCCGATCGCGGGCCTGGCCGCGGGGCTCGGCCTCGCCGCGCTGTTCTCCGCGCTCGGCCTCGGCGAAGGCTTCGCCAACTTCGTCATGATCCTGCTGCTCGCCGCAGCGGCCTTCTTCGTCTTCCGCCTGATCTTCCGGCGCGGAGCGAACGCGGCCACACAGCAGCCCACCCGTGACCTGCAGTACGCAGGCGCGCCTGCCGGTGCTGCGCAGCAGGCGCGTCCGCAGCAGTTTGAAGCCGCTCGTCCCCTCGGTGGCGGCAGCGCACCCGCGCAGAGCGGCCTCGACAAGGCGCGCGCCGGCGGCTTCGATACCGAAGGCTTCGCCCGCCAGGCCAAGCTCAACTTCATCCGCCTGCAGGCTGCCAACGACGCCGGCAACCTCGACGATCTGCGCGAGTTCACCACCCCGGAGGTGTTCGCCGAGTTGTGCATGCAACTCAACGAGCGCAAGGGTGCCGAGCAGCGCACCGACGTGGTCGAGCTCAATGCCGAGGTGATCGACGTCGCCGAAGAGAACGACCGCTACGTCGTCAGCGTCCGCTTCAGCGGCCTGCTGCGCGAGCAGGCGGACGCCGCGCCGGAAGCCTTCGACGAGATCTGGCACCTGAGCAAGCCGCTCGCAGGCAGCGCTGGCTGGCTGATCGCCGGCATCCAGCAATCTCAGTAAGCCGACAGGCGGGCACGCCCCGCGTGCCCCGGTCTTGCCGCGGGCCTGCCCGTGTCTCCCTGGAGGCACCGGCAGGCCCGCCGTTTTTGGAGTACGGCATCCGAGACAAGGCCTCCTCGGCTGCGTATCCTTGGAAACCGCCCGCCACTCTCCGGAGCCCTCCACCATGATCTCCAGCCTCTTCCTGACGGCCACCAACCACCTGCTCGCGCAGGCCGGATGGGCCCGCCAGCGCCTGCAGCCGCATGCCGGACGCACGGCGCGGCTGGTGCTCAGCCCGGTGGCCGAGATCGACTTTTCCGTTGCCAACGATGGCCAGCTCGCCGAGTGGAGCGGTGAGGAAGCGCCCGAGGTGAGCCTTCGCCTGGCGGTGGCCGACCTGCCCCGGCTGCTGGTGGACGGGCTGGAGACGGCGATGCGGCACGTGCGCATCGAAGGCAACGCCGAGTTCGCCGAGGCGCTCGGCTTCGTCTTTCGTCACCTGCGCTGGGATGCCGAGGAGGACCTGTCGCGGCTCTTCGGCGACATCGCGGCCCATCGGCTGGTGGAAGGCGGGCGCAAGGCGATCGACGAGGGCCGCCGCGGCCTGGAGCGGGCGAGCGGAAACGTGGCCGAATACCTCACCGAGGAATCCACCCTGCTCGTCCCGCGCCGGGCCCTGCCCGCATTCGCCGAAGAGGTGGTCGCATTGCGTGACGCTGTGGCGCGCCTGGACAAGCGCGTGGCGAGGCTGGAAAAACGGCGCTGACGAGCGTGCGGTGCGGCGCCCGATCCGCTAAGCAGGAGCCCCACATCTTGCCCGATCGTGTGCACCCGCGCCGAGCATGCGCGAAAAAAAAGCAGCTCGGTACGAGCTGCTTTCGGGATATCGATCACACCGGCTGCCCGGTGCAATCAGGTCTCAGTGGCCGCGCTTGCGCAGGCGCTGGATCGCGGCGAGCTGCGCCACCGCTTCCATGAGCTCGGCCTGGGCCTTGGCATAGTCCAGACGCGCGGTCTGGTTCGCCATGGCTTCCTCGGCCTTGCGCTTGGCTTCGAGCGCCTTCGCCTCATCGAGGTCCTTGCCGCGGATCGCGGTGTCGGCGAGCACCGTCACCAGACCCGGTTGAACCTCCAGCAGGCCGCCCGCGACGAAGATCAGTTCCTCTTCGGTCGCGTTCTGGGCACGCACGCGCACGGCACCCGGCTTGATCCGGGTCATCAGCGGCATGTGGCCGGGCAGGATGCCCAGCTCGCCCGCTTCGCCCGGCAATGCGACAAACTCGGCCAGCCCGGAGAAGATCTGCTCTTCCGCGCTGACGATGTCGACATGAACCGTCATAGCCATTGTGTTTCCCCTTGATGTCCCGCGCGCCGCTTGCACGACGCGCGGGCGACCTCGTTACTGGAGCTTCTTCGCCTTCTCGATGGCCTCGTCGATGCCGCCGACCATGTAGAAGGCCTGTTCCGGCAGGCTGTCGAGCTCACCGGAAACGATCATCTTGAAGCCCTTGATCGTGTCCTTCAGCGAGACGTACTTGCCCGGCGAGCCGGTGAACACTTCCGCGACGTGGAAGGGCTGCGACAGGAAGCGCTGGATCTTGCGCGCGCGAGCCACGGCGAGCTTGTCTTCCGGCGACAGTTCGTCCATGCCCAGAATCGCGATGATGTCGCGCAGTTCCTTGTACTTCTGCAGCGTCATCTGAACCTGACGCGCCACGTTGTAGTGCTCTTCGCCCACGACCAGCGGATCGAGCTGGCGCGAGGTGGAGTCGAGCGGATCGACGGCCGGGTAGATACCCAGCGCGGCGATGTCACGCGACAGCACGACGGTGGAGTCGAGGTGCAGGAAGGTGGTGGCGGGCGACGGGTCGGTCAGGTCGTCCGCGGGCACATACACGGCCTGGATCGACGTGATGGAACCCACCTTGGTGGAGGTGATGCGCTCCTGCAGGCGGCCCATTTCTTCGGCCAGCGTCGGCTGGTAGCCCACCGCGGACGGCATACGACCCAGCAGCGCGGACACTTCGGTACCTGCCAGGGTGTAGCGATAGATGTTATCCACGAAGAACAGGATGTCGCGGCCTTCGTCACGGAAGCGCTCGGCCATGGTCAGGCCGGTCAGCGCGACGCGCAGACGGTTGCCCGGGGGCTCGTTCATCTGGCCGAACACCATCGCGACCTTGTCGAGAACGTTGGAGTCCTTCATCTCGTGGTAGAAGTCGTTGCCCTCACGGGTACGCTCACCCACGCCAGCGAACACCGACAGACCCGAGTGCTGCTTCGCGATGTTGTTGATCAGCTCCATCATGTTCACGGTCTTGCCGACACCGGCGCCACCGAACAGGCCCACCTTGCCGCCCTTGGCGAACGGGCAGATCAGGTCGATAACCTTGATGCCGGTCTCGAGGAGCTCCACGGACGGAGACAGCTCGTCGAACTTCGGCGCCTTCTGGTGAATGGCGCGCAGCTCGTCGGTCTCGATCGGGCCGGCGTCGTCGATCGGACGACCCAGCACGTCCATGATGCGGCCGAGCGTGCCCATGCCGACCGGAACGGAGATCGGCTTGCCGGTACCGGAGACCTTCATTCCGCGGCGCAGGCCGTCGGAGGAGCCCAGCGCAATGGTACGCACCACGCCATCACCGAGCTGCTGCTGGACCTCGAAGGTCAGGCCAGCTTCGGCGAAGGAGTCGGCAGCGTCCTCGAGCTTCAGGGCGTCATACACCTTGGGCATCGAATCGCGCGGGAACTGGATGTCCACCACGGCGCCGATGCACTGAACGATCGTACCTTGACTCATCGTCATATCCTTAATTCAATAATGCCTTACACCGCGGCGGCGCCGCCGACGATTTCCGACAGCTCCTTGGTGATCGCGGCCTGACGGGTCTTGTTGTAGACCAGTTGCAGCTCGCCGATCACGTTCTTGGCATTGTCGGACGCGGCCTTCATCGCCACCATGCGCGCACTCTGTTCGGATGCCATGTTCTCGGCCACAGCCTGGTACACCAGCGCCTCGACGTAGCGCACCAGCAATTCGTCGATGACGACCTGCGGGTCCGGCTCGTAGAGATAGTCCCAGGAGCTCTCCGGCGTTCCCAGCTGCTCGCCGGTGAGCGGCAGCAGCTGTTCGAGCACCGGCTCCTGTTTCATCGTGTTGATGAAGCGCGTGTATGCCACGTAAACCGCGTCGAGCTCGTCGTTCTGGAACGCATCGAGCATGACCTTGACCGGACCGATCAACTTTTCCAAGTGCGGCGTGTCACCGAGCTGGGTGACGTTCGACACCACCTTGGCGCCCATGCGCTGCATGAAGCCGAGACCCTTGTTGCCGATGCAGCAGGCACGGATCTCGGTCACACCCGAGGACTCCCAGTCCTTCATGGCGTTGAGCGCAACACGCTGGACGTTGGTGTTGAGGCCACCGCACAAACCCTTGTCGGTGGTCACCAGGATCAGGCCCACCCGCTTGACCTGGTCCTTGCGGACCAGGAAGGGGTGCTTGTAGTCGGTCACATTGGCCTGGGACAGGTTCGCGGCGAGTCGGCGGATCTTTTCGGCAAAGGGGCGGGCGCTACGCATCCGATCCTGCGCCTTGCGCATCTTGGATGCAGCCACCATCTCCATGGCCTTGGTGATCTTGCGCGTGTTTTGCACGCTCTTGATCTTGGTACGGATTTCCTTACCGCTAGCCATTTTCCGTCTCCCTCGCCGGCCTTAGGCCCAGCTCTTCTTGAACTCGGCGATCGCGGCAGCCAGGGTCTTTTCGCCGTCGGCGTCCAGTTCCTTCTTGCTCAGGATCGAGGAGACCAGAGCGGACTGCTTGGTCTTGACGAACTGGATCATGGCGGCCTCGAAAGCCAGCACGCGACCCACGTCGACATCGTCGAAGTAGCCGTTGTTCACCGCGTACAGCACGATGGCCATGTCGGCAATCGACATCGGCGAGTACTGGGCCTGCTTCATCAGTTCGGTGACGCGGCGGCCGCGCTCGAGCTGCTTGCGGGTGGCGTCGTCCAGGTCGGAGGCGAACTGGGCGAAGGCGGCGAGCTCGCGATACTGCGCGAGGTCGGTACGGATACCGCCGGAGAGCTTCTTGACGACCTTGGTCTGGGCGGCACCACCGACGCGGGACACCGAGATACCGGCGTTGATCGCGGGACGGATACCGGCGTTGAACAGGTCGGTCTCAAGGAAGATCTGGCCGTCGGTAATCGAGATCACGTTGGTCGGAACGAACGCGGACACGTCGCCGGCCTGGGTCTCGATGACCGGCAGTGCGGTCAGCGAACCGGTCTTGCCCTTGACTTCGCCGTTGGTGAACTTCTCGACGTAGTCCTCGTTGACACGCGCAGCGCGCTCGAGCAGACGGGAGTGCAGGTAGAACACGTCGCCCGGGTAGGCTTCACGGCCCGGCGGACGGCGCAGCAGCAGCGAAACCTGGCGGTAGGCCCAGGCCTGCTTGGTGAGGTCGTCATAGACGATCAGCGCGTCCATGCCGCGGTCGCGGAAGTACTCGCCCATGGTGCAGCCGGCGTAGGCGGCCAGGTACTGCATGGCGGCCGATTCCGACGCGGTGGCGGCGACGACGATGGTGTATTCCATCGCGCCGTTCTCTTCGAGCTTGCGCACGACGTTGGCGACGGTCGAGGCCTTCTGGCCGATGGCCACGTACACGCAGTACATGTCCTGGCCCTTCTGGTTGATGATCGCGTCGACCGCGACGGCGGTCTTGCCGGTCTGGCGGTCGCCGATGATCAACTCGCGCTGGCCACGGCCGATCGGCACCATCGAGTCGACCGACTTCAGGCCGGTCTGCACCGGCTGCGAGACGGACTTACGGGCGATGACGCCCGGCGCGACCTTCTCGATCTTGTCGGTGAGCTTCGCGTTGATCGGGCCCTTGCCGTCGATCGGCTGGCCGAGCGCATTCACGACGCGGCCGATCAGCTCGGGGCCGACGGGCACTTCGAGAATGCGGCCGGTGGCCTTGACGGTGTCGCCTTCGGTGATGTGCTCGTACTCGCCGAGCACCACCGCGCCCACGGAGTCACGCTCGAGGTTCAGAGCCATGCCGTAGGTATTGCCGGGGAATTCCAGCATTTCGCCCTGCATGACGTCGGTGAGACCGTGGACGCGGCAGATACCGTCGGTGACGGAGACTACCGTGCCCTCGTTGCGCGACGTGGCGGCGAGCTGCAGGTTCTGAATCCGGCTCTTAATCAGATCACTGATTTCAGAGGGGTTGAGTTGCATTTTGCGATAACTCCTAGTTCTTGAGCGCAGCGGCCATGTTCGCGAGCTTGCCGCGGACCGAGGCGTCGATGACTTCGTCGCCGACGGCGATGCGGACCCCACCGATCAGTTCGGGGTCGATGCTGACCGTGATATTGACGGCGGCCTTGAAGCGGGCTTCGAGGTCGGCCTTCAACGCGGCCAGGGCGGCATCGTCGAGCGGGAAGGCAGAGGCGATTTGCGCCTCGCGGACGCCTTCGTGTTCGTTCTTGAGAGCAACGAACAGGTCACGGATCTCCGGAAGCACCTGCAGACGTTCGTTTTCCACGAGGACGCGGACGAAGTTCTGCTGTTCGGCGGTCAGGTCACCCGAAACGCCCAGAACGAGCTGGTAGAGCTGCTCGGCGGACAGGTTGGGATCGTTGAAGCACGCCTTCATGCCGGAATCGGCCGCCACGAGGGCAAGCCGATCCAGCGCTTCCGACCAAGGCCCCAGCGCACCTGCCCCGCGGGCCAGCTCGAAGGCGGCATCCGCATAGGGGCGCGCGATGGTGACGTTCTCGGCCATGACTTATTGCAGTTCCTGTTTCAGGTTGGCAAGCAGCTTCGCATGCACCTTGGCGTCGATCTCGCGGCGCAGGATCTTTTCCGCGCCGGCGACGGCCAGATGGGCGACCTGGTCGCGCAGGGCTTCCTTGGCACGCTGCGTGGCGGCACCGGCTTCGTGCTCGGCGGCCTCGCGGGCGGCGGCAATGATGCGGCCGGCTTCGGCGCGGGCCTCGTCGATCAGCTGGCTCGCCTGCTTTTCAGCGGAGGTCCGCACATCACCCGCGGATTCGCGGGCCTTGCGCAGTTCCTCGACGACCTTCTTCTCGGCGAGCGCCAGATCAGCCTTGGCCTTGTCCGCAGCTGCCAGCCCGTCTGCGATCTTGTTCGCACGCTCGTCCAGCGCCTTCACGATGGGCGGCCACACGAATTTCATCGTGAACCACGCCAGAATGAAGAACACAACGAGCTGGGCTATCAGGGTTGCGTTCAAATTCACGGTTCTTGGCCCTCAGGTTGGTTCAAAAAAGGATGAACTCGAACCGATCAGAGCTGGAACGGGTTGGCGAAGGCGAACATCATGGCGATACCGACACCGATCAGGAACGCGGCGTCGATCAGGCCGGCCAGCAGGAACATCTTGGTCTGCAGGGCGTTCATCAGCTCGGGCTGACGAGCGGACGCCTCGAGGTACTTGGAACCCATGATGCCGATACCGATACAAGCACCGATCGCACCCAGACCGATGATCAGACCAGCAGCCAGAGCAACAAAACCCAGAACGTTTTCCATGACGACTCCTTAGTGGGGAAGTGAGTTTAAAAACCAGGTACTACGCTGAAGGTGAAACCGAAACTCTTAGTGGCTCTCGTGCGCCTGACCGACATACACCAAGGTCAGCATCATGAAGATGAAGGCCTGGAGCGTAATGATCAGGATGTGGAAGATCGCCCAGATCGAGCCGGCGATCACGTGGCCGAGGAAGCCGAACACGGTGGCGGTGCTGCCCAGCAGCGCGATCAGGATGAAGATCAGCTCGCCGGCGTACATGTTGCCGAACAGTCGCATGCCGTGCGAGACGGTCTTGGCGACGAACTCGATGATCTGCATCGCGAAGTTGATCGGATACAGCAGCGGATGGCTGCCGAAGGGGGCGGTGAAGAGCTCGTGCACCCAGCCGCCGACACCCTTGATCTTGATGTTGTAGTAGAGGCACAGCAGGAGCACGCCGGTGGACATGCCGAGCGTGGCGGACAGGTCGGCGGTGGCAACGACACGCATGTAGGCGTGGGCCGGATCGCCGCCACCTGCGGCGTACATGCCTTCCCAGATGCGCGGCAGCAGATCGACCGGCAGCAGGTCCATCGCGTTCATCAGGAAGATCCACACGAACACGGTCAGTGCGAGCGGAGCGACGAAGCGGCGCGACTCGGCGCTATGGACGATGCCCTTGGCCTGGTCTGCCACCATGTCGACGAGGATCTCGACGATGCCCTGGAAGCGCCCCGGGACGCCCGAGGTGGCCTTGCGCGCGGCAAGCCAGAGCAGGAAGACGGTTAGTGCACCGATCACGACCGAATAGAACATCGAATCGAGGTTGATGACACTCCAGTCGATGATGTTTTCTTGCGCGTGTCCGGTGTTGTTGAGGTGCGTCAGGTGGTGAATGACGTACTCGGATGCGGTGGGGGCGTGCCCTTCTGTAGCCATGGTCAGGTCTTTACCAAAAATGCAAACAAATTCGCCTTAAGCGCCAGGATGAGACCGACCAGCATGCCCCCCCAATGGAGGTCAGGATAGACGGCCCACACCAGCACCAACAATCCCACGATCGAGGCGATCTTGAGGAACTCGCCTGCGACGAAGGCGGTCACAGTCGCCGTACCAGTCTTGCGCGTGATCGCCGCGAGGCGTAACGCAAAAAGACCGCTGGGCAACACGCATGCCAGCCCTGCCCCTGCGGCGGAGATCGCACCGCTCACTCCGAACAGCGCCGCCGAGAGGCCCGCTGCGACGAGTGTCGCGATCATCTGCAGTATGACAGCTTTAAGCATCCGGTGTTATCGCATGCGCGTCGATGACGCTCGCGACCGCCTGAAATCCCGCGGATGGTAGGGGTTAACCGCAGCAAAGTCAAACCTTGGATGCGCTGCAGCAAGGGAAAACGCATTGCTGTTGTGTCTTATAGAAGACATAACATAGCAAGCCTCGGCGGATGTGAGCTTCCCGCCCGCAAGGAGGGGCGGGCGAGCGGCCGAATTCGGCGCGGCAAGTGGCTGTGGAGGCGCGATAACCGGCGACCCGGCGCGCATGCGTCGACGCAAGGCCGGAAGGCGTCAGCGCAACCTTCCGAGTACGCCGTCGAGCTGGTCGAGGCTGCCGAACCGGATCGTGAGTTCGCCCGCGCCCTTCTTGTTGGCCTTGATCTTGACCGTGGCGCCGATCGCGTCCGCGATCTCCTCCTCCAGCCGCAACAGGTCGCGATCGGGCGGGGGCGCGGGCTTCTTCTGCCGCGGGTTGAGGATCTGCTGCACCAGGCGCTCGGTATCGCGCACCGAGAGCTGGCGCGCGGCCACCTGATTGCCGAGCTGGATCTGGCTGGCACCGTCGAGCGGCAGCAGGGCGCGTGCATGCCCCATGTCGAGGTCGCCCGCCATCAGCAGCTCCTGCACCGGCTTGGCGAGGTTGAGCAGGCGCAGCAGGTTCGAGGCCGCCGGACGCGAGCGGCCGACGGCGTCGGCGGCCTGCTGGTGGGTCATGTCGAACTCGTCGATCAGGCGCTGGATGCCGCCGGCCTCCTCGAGCGGATTGAGGTCCTCGCGCTGGATGTTCTCGATCAGCGACATCGCCAGCGCGGCTTCGTCGGGGATCTCGCGCACCAGGCAGGGCACCTCGGCCAGCCCGGCGATCTGCGCCGCGCGCCAGCGCCGTTCGCCGGCGATGATCTCGAAGGCGTCCTCGCCCACCGGCCGCACCATGATCGGCTGCATCACGCCCTGGGCCTTGATCGAGGCCGCCAGTTCCTCCAGCGAACCCGGATCCATGCGCGTGCGCGGCTGGTACTTGCCGGGCTGCAGCGCGATCGTGGGCAGGGATTGCAGCTCGCCCTTGTCGACTTCCTCTTCCTGGTTCGCGGCCAGCAGCGCGTCGAGTCCGCGGCCGAGGCCCTTGAGTCTGGGTTTGTTCATGTCGGTTCCGGAATTCAGAAGGTCTTCGCGCGCTCGATCATCTCGTGCGCGAAGGCCATGTAGGCCTGCGCACCCTTGGCCGCCTTGTCGAACACCACGCCCGGCATGCCGTGGCTCGGCGCCTCGGCCAGGCGCACGTTGCGCGGCACGATGGCGCGGAAGACCTTGTCGCCGAAGTGGCCCTCGAGCTGGTTCGACACCTGCTGCTGCAGCGTTACGCGCGGGTCGAACATCACCCGCAGCAGGCCGATGATCTTGAGGTCGCGGTTGAGGTTGGCGTGCACCTTCTTGATCGTGTTGACCAGGTCGGACAACCCCTCCAACGCGTAGTACTCGCACTGCATCGGGATGATCACCCCGGTGGCGCAGCACAGGCCGTTGAGGGTCAGCATCGACAGCGAGGGCGGGCAGTCGATGAGGACGAAGTCGTAGTCGTCGCCGAAGGCGGCGAGCGCGTTGCGCAGGCGCTTCTCGCGCTGGTCGAGGTTGACCAGCTCGACCTCGGCGCCGGCGAGGTCGCGATTGGCCGGCAGCACGTCGTAGCCGCCGGTGGGCGAGACCACCCGCACCCCGGCGAGGTCGACCATGCCGACGAGCAGGTGATACACCGAGCTCTTGAGCTCGCGCTTGTCGACCCCGCTGCCCATGGTGGCGTTGCCCTGCGGATCGAGGTCGATCAGCAGCACGCGCTGCCCGGCCTGGTGCAGGGCGGCGGCGAGATTGACGCAGGTGGTGGTCTTGCCCACCCCGCCCTTCTGGTTTGCGACGCAGAATATCTTGGCCATGTCGGTTCAGGCTGTTCCGTTTGCGGGGCTCGCACGCGCGGTGCAAACCCCGGAGTGTACTTCAATGCGGCGATGCAACATGCACGACGCGCCTCAGGGCTGCAGTGTCACGCCCGCCGGATGACCAGCAGATGACGCTCGGCGCCCAGCCCAGGCACCGTCAGCGCATGGGTCTCGGTCACCGCCCAGCCGGCGGGCAGCGCGGCGATCTCGTCGAGCGGATTCACGCCCTTCATCGCATACAGCGCGCCGCCCTCGGCGACGAGGTGGCCCGACAAGCCGGTGAAGTCGGCCAGGCTGGAGAAGGCGCGCGAGATCACGCCCTCCGGCGCGCCACCGGGCAGCATCTCGGGCTGCACCTGTTCGACGCGCTTGTTCAGTACGGTGAAATTGCCCAGGCCGAGCTCGATCTTCGCTTGCTGCTGGAAGCTCGCCTTCTTGCCGACGGTCTCGATCGAAGACGCCACCAGCCCCGGCCGCACGATCGCCAGCACCACGCCCGGCAGGCCGCCGCCGGAGCCGATGTCGGCGAGCCGGTTCACCGCCGCCAGTTGCGGCAGCACCGCGAGCGAATCGAGCAGGTGATGGGTGATCAGCTCCTGCGGGCTGCGGATCGCGGTGAGGTTGTAGACCTTGTTCCACTTCAGCAGCAGCTCGCCGAACGCGAGCAGGCGGTCGATGGTCTCCTGCGGCAGCGCGAGGCCGAGCGCGGCGACACCGTCGGCGAGCTGCGCGGCGTAGGGTTGAAGGCGCCCGCTCATGCCGCCGGCCTTTGCGCGACGTTCTCGCCACCGCCCTCGCCAGAGGCCGCTGCCGCACCTGCGCGCGCCGCCAGCTCGCGGCGCTTGAGCCACACCAGCAGCAGCGAGATCGCCGCCGGGGTCACGCCCTGGATGCGACCGGCCTGGCCGATGGTCTCGGGCTTGTGCTGGTTGAGCTTCTGCTGCACTTCCTTCGACAGCCCGCGCACCTGCGCATAGTCGAGCTCCACCGGCAGGCGCGTGGCCTCGGCCTGGGCCTGCTTCGCCACCTCTTCCTGCTGGCGGTCGATGTAGCCCTGGTACTTGGCGGCGATCTCGATCTGCTCGATCACCTGCGGGTCGGTCTCGCGCTCTTCCGGCGCGCCGGGCAGGCTCATCAGCGATGCGTAGCTCGTCTCCGGCCGGCGCAGCAGCTCGAAGTAGCGCTGTTCGCGCTCGAGCGCCTTGCCGAGCACGCGCTGCTGGTCGTCGGCGGGAATCGCCTCCGGCCGGGCCCACGCCGCCTTCAACTGCGCCGTACCGCGCTCGATCGCCTCGCGCTTGGCGCAGAAGGCGGCCCAGCGTTCGTCATCCACCAGCCCGAGCTCGCGCCCCTTCTCGGTGAGGCGCAGGTCGGCGTTGTCCTCGCGCAAGCTCAAACGGTACTCGGCGCGCGAGGTGAACATGCGGTAGGGCTCGGACACGCCGCGCGTGATCAGGTCGTCCACCAGCACACCGAGGTAGGCCTCGTCGCGGCGCGGACACCACGGCTCGCGGCCCTGCACCTGCAGCGCGGCGTTGGCGCCGGCGAGCAGGCCCTGCGCGGCGGCTTCCTCGTAGCCGGTGGTGCCGTTGATCTGGCCGGCGAAGAAGAGCCCGGCGATCGACTTGGTCTCCAGACTGGACTTGAGGTTGCGCGGGTCGAAGTAGTCGTACTCGATCGCGTAGCCCGGACGCAGGATGTGGGCGTTCTCCAGGCCGCGGATGCTGCGCACGATCTGCAGCTGCACGTCGAAGGGCAGCGAGGTCGAGATCCCGTTGGGGTAGATCTCGTGCGTCTCCAGGCCCTCGGGCTCGAGGAAGATGTTGTGCTGGTCCTTGTCCGCGAAGCGATGGATCTTGTCCTCGATCGACGGGCAGTAGCGCGGGCCGACACCCTCGATCACGCCGGAATACATCGGCGAGCGGTCGAGGTTGGCGCGGATCACGTCGTGCGTGCGCTCGTTGGTCTGCGTCATCCAGCACGGCAGCTGGCGCGGATGCTGGCCGGCATGGCCGAGGAAGCTGAACACCGGCACCGGGTCGTCGCCCGGCTGCACCGTCATCACCGAGAAGTCGATCGTGCGCGCATCCAGCCGCGGCGGCGTGCCGGTCTTCAAGCGGCCCTGCGGCAAGGCCAGTTCCTTGAGCCGCTGGCCGAGCGAGATCGCCGGCGGATCACCCGCGCGCCCCGCCGAGTAGTTCTGCATCCCCACATGCACGAGGCCGTTGAGGAAGGTCCCCGCGGTCAGCACCACCGCCGGTGCCTCGAAGCGCAGGCCGATCTGGGTGACCACGCCGGTGACGCGGTCGCCGAACACGGTGAGGTCGTCCACCGCCTGCTGGAACAGCCACAGCTTGGGCTGGTTCTCCAGCCGGCGACGGATCGCCGCCTTGTACAGCACGCGGTCGGCCTGGGCGCGGGTGGCGCGCACCGCCGGCCCCTTGGAGGCGTTGAGGATGCGGAACTGGATGCCGCCCTCGTCGGTGGCCGCCGCCATCGCGCCGCCGAGCGCATCGACCTCCTTGACCAGGTGGCCCTTGCCGATGCCGCCGATCGAGGGGTTGCAGCTCATCGCGCCGAGCGTCTCGATATTGTGGGTGAGCAGCAGCGTGGCCGCGCCCATGCGCGCCGCAGCGAGCGCGGCCTCGGTCCCGGCGTGACCGCCGCCGACCACGATGACATCGAAACGGGTGGGGTAGAGCATGGCGCGCTCCGTGCTGCAATGCGTGAACAAGGGGCAGGATTCTACGCGCTTCACGCGTGAGCGGCCAGGTTCCGCGTTAGTGTTTCACGGAATTTTGCAATCCAAACATCAGCTTATTAAGTGGATCGACGCACGGATTCATGACCTCCCGCACGCCCCCCGAAGCGCCACCACGGCAGCACCCGGCTCATCGACAGCACCTCGCCGCTCTGCATCGGCGCATAGCCGGGCAGGGCGGCGAGGCGCTCCTGCCACGCGGCGGTGCGCAGCAGCGCGAGCAGGGCGCGGGTGGCGTCGTGCTCCAGCGTGGACTTGAGGCAGGCGAGGAAGTAGGCCTCCTCGACCAGCGGCACGAAATCCAGCCCGCGGCTGCGCGCGCTCGCCTCGATGCCGAAGCCGGCGTCGGCCTGGCCGCTCGCCACCGCCTGCGCGACCGCGGCGTGCGAGGGTTCGTCGGTGGCGTAGCCGGCGATCGCCGCCGGCGCGATGCCGAGCTCACCGAGGAGCTCGTCGAACAGCACCCGCGTGCCGGTGCCGCGCGCACGATTGACGAAGCGCACGCCAGGGCGCGCCAGGTCGGCGAGGCCATGCAGGCCGCACGGATTGCCGCGCGCCACGATCAGGCCCTGGCTGCGGCGGGCGAAGCCGATCAGCTTGTGCAGGCCGGGGCGCAGCAGCGGCTTGTAGGTGCGCTGCGACAGCGACGCGGGTGCCGCCGGCAGGCGCAGGTGGAAGCCGGCCATGGTGCAGCGGCCCTCGTTCAACGCACGGATCGCGTCCACGCTGCCGGTGAAGCGGATGTCCAGGTGCAGGCCGCACGTGCGCGCCTCCTCGCCGAGCGCGGCGAGCGCCTCGTCGTGGCTGGCGTGGAAGGACAGCACATGCACCGAGTCGTCGAAGGCGATCGCGAACGCACGCTCGAGGTCCGCGCGCAGCGCCTCGATCTGCGGCAGCAGGCGGGCCTGCACCTGGCGCTCGGCGAGCAGCAGCTTGGCGCCGAACTCGGACAGGCGGGCAGCCTGCCCCTTCTCCCACAGGATCAGCGGCTGGCCCAGCTCGAGCTCCCAGCGCTTGAGCTCGCCCCAGACATGGCGGTAGGAGAGCTCCAGCACGCGCGCGGCGGCGGAGATCGACCCCTGCTCGCGCACGGCCTGCAGGAGATCGAGGAGCGGGTTGTGGAGCGGCGCAGACCCCGTGTCGGCGCCGAGTACATAGTTCAGCCTGATCCTGCGCATCGCCCGCCCGCTCTCCGTGTTTGCCGCCATCGTGCCGGCCTCGTGCGAGGTTAGCGCAAGCGCATCGTCCGCGGCGAGCCCGGTGCCCCTTGCGGCGCGGCAAGGACTTGAGGATGCGGGATTTCCCGTGGCATTGCGGGCGGATTTGCAAGGCCCGGTCACCCTGCTACACTTGGCAGTGTAATAGTTTGATATCCAATATTCAGCGACCTCACATTTCCGTACCGAGGAACCGACATGGACAGCGTCAATCTCGAGACCTTGCGCCAGGCCGTCGCCTGGCAGGCGGCCGGGCTGCCGGTCACGCTCGCCACCGTGGTGCGCACCTGGGGCTCCTCGCCGCGGCCGGAAGGGGCGCTGCTGGCGATCTGCGGCGACGGCCGGCTCGCCGGCTCGGTCTCGGGCGGCTGCATCGAGGACGACCTCGGCGATCGCCTGCGCACGCACAGGCTCCAGGCCCCGGAGGTCGTCACCTACGGCATCACCGCCGACCAGACCCGGCGCTTCCAGCTGCCCTGCGGCGGATCGCTCAGCCTGGTGCTCGAGCCGCTGCACGCCGGCAGCCGGCTCGCCGAGGCCCTCGCCCGCATCGAGCGCGGAGAACTGCTCGCCCGCCGGGTGAACCTCGCCACTGGCACCGTGGAGCTGCTCGACACCGCCCCCGACAGCGCGGTGGTGTTCGACGACACCCAGCTCACCGCCGCATTCGGGCCGCGCTGGCGCATGCTGATCGTCGGCGCCGGCCAGCTCTCCGCCTATCTCGCCCAGTTCGCGCTCGCGCTCGACTACCGCGTCACGCTCAGCGAGCCGCGCGAGGAATACCGCGCGAGCTGGACGCTGCCCGGCGTCGACATCACCACCGAGATGCCGGACGACGCGGTCGCCGCGATGCGGCCCGACCGCCGCAGCGTGATCGTCGCCGCAGCCCACGACCCCAAGCTCGATGACCTCGCCCTCATCGACGCGCTGCACACCGACGCCTTCTACATCGGCGCGGTGGGCTCGCGTGCCACCAGCGCCGCCCGCCGCGAGCGCCTGCGCCTGTTCGACCTCGACGACGCCCGGATCGCCCGCCTGCACGCGCCGGCAGGCCTGCCGCTGGGCAGCCGCACGCCACCCGAGATCGCGCTCGCGATCGTCGCCGACCTCACCGCGCGCCGCAACGGCGCGAGCGTGACGGCCACCGTCGAGCGCCCCGCGACCGAGTCCGCCGCATGCCCGCTCGCACGCGCGGCCTGATCGTCGGCATCCTGCTCGCCGCGGGCGCGGGAAGCCGCTTCGGCGGCGGCAAGCTCCTGGCCCGCCTGGCCGACGACCGCGGCGTGGCCGAGACCGCCTGCGCCCGCCTGCTGCCGGCGGTCGATCGCGTGGTGGCGGTCGTACCCGCGCAGCCCGGCGCGCTCGAGGACGCGCTGCGTGCGGCGGGCGCCGAGGTGGTGCGCTGCGACACGGAGGCGCCTGGCATGGGCGTCAGCATCGCCTGCGGCGTATCCGCCAGCGCCGACGCCGCAGGCTGGCTGGTCGCGCTCGGCGACATGCCCCTGGTGCCCACCTCCCAGCACCGCGTGGTCGCCGACGCGCTGCGCGCCGGCGCCGACATCGCCGCCCCGGTCTGCCAGGGCCGTCGCGGCCATCCGGTGGGCTTCGCCGCACGCTTCGGCGACGAGCTGCGCGCCCTCGACGGCGACGAGGGCGCGCGCGCCGTGCTCGCCCGCCACCGCGAAGCGCTGCTCGAACTCGCCGTCGACGACGACGCAGGCTGGCAGGACATCGACACGCCATCCGACCTGGCCGCCGTGAATCGCCGCCTCGGCAGACCCTGAACGCCCTCCCCGGCACGGCAAGCACGCATCGCCGGGAGCGCCCGACACGCCCTTCGCCTATGCAGGGGTGCGCATAGGATCAGATCATTTTAGATCTTATTCGTGGATATCTAATAATCTTTAAGATACTGTTTTAAATCGGCTTATAGATTTTGTGATACGTTCTGTTTGATTTTTTGATATTTTTTTGTATCATCGAATCAAGCCGCGGCACGATCCTCTTGCGGCTCCGTCCCGACAGGAGGTCCCCATGCTCGACCACCCCTACCCAGCAAGCGGCGCGCACCGCAGCTACGGCGTCGAACGCCGGGGCACCGACTCCGCGATCCTCGGCGAGGATGCGGTCGCCGAAGAGGCGCCGGTCGCCCTCGTCTATAACGGCTTCTCCCACGCGGTCATGCTCGCCACCCCGCAGGACCTCGAAGACTTCGCGCTCGGCTTCACGCTCAGCGAGGGCATCGCCGCAAGCGCACGCGAACTCCACGACATCGACGTCGTCGAGCACGCCCTCGGCTGCGAGGTGCGCATGGCGCTCGCCGGCGAACGCTTCGCCGCCATGCGCGAACGCCGCCGCGCGCTCGCCGGACGCACCGGCTGCGGCCTGTGCGGCATCGAGAGCCTCGCCCAGCTGCAGCGCGCGCTGCCGCCCGCCCGCCTCGCCGAGACCGCAATCCAGCCCGGCGCGCTCGAGCGCGCCCAGGCCGAGCTCGCCGCGCTGCAGCCACTGTTCCAGCTCACCGGCGCGGTGCATGCGGCGGCGTGGTGCCGGCGCGACGGCAGCGTCGCGCTGGTGCGCGAGGACGTCGGCCGCCACAACGCGCTCGACAAGCTCATCGGCGCGATCGCCACGCGCGGCTGCGGCTTCGACGACGGCTTCGTGCTGATGACCAGCCGCGCCAGCTACGAGATCGTGCAGAAGGCCGCCACCGTGGGCATCGCCGCGATCGCCGCGCTGTCGGCACCCACCGGCATGGCGGTGCGCCTGGCCGAGGCCGCCGGCGTCACCCTGGTCGGCTTCGCGCGCGGCCACCGCCACAGCGTCTACACCCACCCGCAACGCATGCACTGAGCGAGGAGTCCGCGATGACCGCCGCCACCGCCCGCAACGAACGCAAGGTCCCGAGCTACTGCTACAACTGCGTCGCCGGGCCCGACTTCATGAACGTCAAGGTGATCGACGGTGTGGCCACCGAGATCGAGCCCAACTTCGCCGCCGCCGAGGTCCATCCCGCGCGCGGCCGCGTGTGCGTGAAGGCGCACGGCCTGGTGCAGAAGACCTACAACCCACACCGCATCCTGCAGCCGATGAAGCGCACCAACCCGAAGAAGGGGCGCAACGAGGACCCCGGCTTCGTACCGATCTCCTGGGACGAGGCCCTCGACACCATCGCCGCCCGCCTCGCCGCGGTACGCGAGAAGGGCCTGGTCGACGACGCCGGCCTGCCGCGCGTGGCGGCGAGCTTCGGCCACGGCGGCACGCCAGCGATGTACATGGGCACCCTGCCCGCCTTCCTCGCGGCGTGGGGGCCGATCGACTTCAGCTTCGGCTCCGGCCAGGGTGTCAAGTGCGTGCACTCCGAGCACCTCTACGGCGAGTTCTGGCACCGCGCCTTCACGGTCGCCGCCGACACGCCCAACTGCCGCTACGTGATCTCGATCGGCAGCAACGTCGACGCCTCCGGCGGCCCGTGCGCGGTCACCCGCCACGCCGACGCGCGCGTGCGCGGCTACAAGCGCGTGCAGGTCGAGCCCCACCTGTCGGTCACCGGCGCCTGTGCCTCCGAGTGGGTGCCGATCCGCCCCAAGACCGACCCTGCCTTCATGTTCGCGCTCATCCACGTGCTGGTGTGCGAACACGGCGTCGGCCAGCTCGACCTGCCCTTCCTGCGCGACCGTACCTCCTCGCCCTACCTGGTCGGCCCCGACGGCCTCTACCTGCGCGACCCCGACAGCGCCAGGCCGCTGGTGTGGGATCCCGTCGCCGGCCGCGCCGTGCCCTTCGACACCCCGGGCGTCCAGCCCGCGCTCGAGGGCCGCTTCCGCGTCGCCGCGGCGGTCACGGTGGATGCGGACGACGCCCGCCAGCCGCTCGCCGACGTGGAGGGCGTGCCCGCCCACACGATGCTGGTCGAGCACATGCGCAAATACACGCCGGAGTGGGCGGAGGGCATCTGCGACGTGCCTGCGGCCACCATCCGCCGCATCGCCGGCGAATACCTCGAGAACGCACAGATCGGCGCCACCATCGAGGTCGATGGCGCCACCCTGCCGCTGCGCCCGGTCGCGGTCACCCTCGGCAAGTCGGTGAACAACGGCTGGGGCGCCTTCGAGTGCTGCTGGGCACGCACCGTGCTCGCCACCCTGGTAGGCGCGCTCGAGGTCCCGGGCGGCACCCTCGGCACCACGGTGCGGCTCAACCGCCCGCACGACGACCGCCACCTCAGCGTCGCCGCCGGCGAGGACGGCTTCATGGCGCAAAAATTCAACCCCACCGACAAGGCGCACTGGGTCGCCCAGCCCACCGGCCGCAACGCCCACCGCACCCTGGTGCCGATCGTCGGCAATTCGGCATGGAGCCAGGCGCTCGGCCCCACCCAGCTGGCGTGGATGTTCCAGCGCGAGGTGCCGCGCGACTTCAACATGCCCAAGCCGACCCTGCCCGACATCTGGTTCATCTACCGCTCCAACCCGGCGATCTCGTTCTGGGACACGCCCAGCCTGGTGGAGACGATCGCCACCTTCCCCTTCACCGTGTCCTTCGCCTACACGGTGGATGAGACCAACTTCTTCGCCGACCTGCTGCTGCCCGAGGCCACCGACCTCGAGTCCCTGCAGATGATCAAGGTCGGCGGCACCAAGTTCGTCGAGCAGTTCTGGACCGCGCGCGGCGTCGTGCTGCGCCAGCCCGCGGTCGAGCCGCAGGGCGAGGCGCGCGACTTCACCTGGATCAGCACCGAGCTGGCACGTCGCACGGGCCTGCTCGAGCCCTACAACAAGGCGATCAACCGCGGCGCCGGCGGGGTCTCGCCGCTCACCGGCGAGGGCTACGACTTCAGCCTCGACCCCACGCGTACGCACGATGTCGACACGATCTGGGACGCGATCTGCCGCGCCGCGAGCACCGACCTCTCGCAGGGCCGCGAGACCCACGACCTCGCCTGGTTCAAGGAGCACGGCTTCTACACCGTGCCGATGCCGCAGCGCTCGTGGTACCTGACCCCCACCCTGGCCGAGAAGGGCCTGCGCTACGAGCTGCCCTACCAGGAGCGCCTGCTGCGCATCGGCCGCGAGCTCGGCAACCGCCTGCACGAGCACGGCATGCACTGGTGGGACACGCAGCTCTCCGAATACACCGCCCTGCCCGAATGGCACGACGTCCCCGGGCGCTGGGAGCAGGCCCTGGTCGACAGCGGCGCGAAGCCCGAGGACTACCCGCTGTGGCTGCTCGCCACCAAGAGCATGCAGTACCACACCGGCGGCAACGTCAGCATCGCGCTGATGCGCGAGGTGGCGCAGAACGTGCGCGGCCACGCCGGGGTGATCATGAACGCCAATACCGCCAAGGGCCTCGGCATCGCCGACGGCGACCGCGTCGAGATCCGCTCGCACATCGGCGCCACCTATGGCAAGGCCGTCCTCGCCCACGGCATCCGCCCCGACACCCTGGTGATCCCGGGCCAGTTCGACCACTGGGCCACGCCGGTCGCCAAGGACTTCGGCATGCCCAGCCTCAACACCGTGGCGCCGATGTCGCTCGAGCTCACCGACGCCACCGGCTCGGGCGCCGACATCGTGCGCGTGGCGATCCGCCGTCTCGAAGGGAGCACCGTGCAATGACCCGCTATGTGATGAGCATCGATCTGCGCCGCTGCGTGGGCTGCCAGACCTGCACCGCGGCGTGCAAGAACGCCAACGCCACCCCGCCCGGCGTGCAGTGGCGCCGCGTGCTCGACCTCGAGACCGGCGAGTTCCCCGACGTGCGCCGCAGCTTCCTGCCGACGGCCTGCATGCACTGCGCCGAGCCGCCGTGCGCGGAGGTCTGCCCCACCGAAGCGACGCAGAAGCGCCGCGACGGCCTGGTCACCATCGACTACGACGTCTGCATCGGCTGCGCCAACTGCGTGATGGCCTGCCCCTACGAGGCGCGCTCGATCGTGCACGAGCCGCGCTTCGCCTACGGCGACCAGCCGATCGCCTCCGAGGCGATCCGCTTCGACCCCTCGCGCATCTCGGTGGCGACCAAGTGCAGCTTCTGCAAGGAGCGCATCGACGCCGCCGCGGCGAGCGGGCGCATCCCCGGGCGCGACCCCGAGGTCACCCCGGCCTGCGTCAACTCCTGCATCTCGGGGGCGATGGTCTTCGGCGACATCGACGACCCCGACAGCGCGGTCAGCCGCCTGCTCGCAAAAACCCAGCACTTCCACATGCACGAGGAGCTCGGCACCGGGCCGAGCGTCTATTACATCTGGGATCACGCCTGATGAAACCGAACCGTCCCCCTCTCCCCGGCCAGCCCGCGCCCCGCCTGCAGCAGCACTGGGACTGGCGCGCCGCCGGCAACTTCATCTGCGGCGGCAGCGGCGGCGGGCTCGTCCTGTTCGCCGGGCTCGCCGGCCTAACCGGCGCCGAAGTGCGTCCGCAGCTCGCCGCCGGCCTCGTCCTCGTGGCGCTCGGGCTGCTCTGCGTCTGGTTCGAGATCGGCCGGCCGTGGCGCGCACTCAACGTCTTCCGCCACATCCGCAGCTCGTGGATGACGCGCGAGGCCTCGGTCGCGCTGGCGCTGTTCGGCGCCGGCGCGCTCGCCCTGCTCACCGCGCACCCCACCGCGCAGGCGCTCGCCGGCCTGTGCGGCCTCGCCTTCGTGTATGCGCAGGCGCGCATCCTCGCCGCCGACAAGGGCATCCCCGCCTGGCGCCACGCGCGCTGCGCGCCGCTGGTGCTGGGCTCCGGGCTGGCCGAGGGCGCGGGCCTGATCGCCGTCACCCTGGCGGGCGGGCTTCAGCTCGCCGCCGCGGCCGTCCTGGTACTGGCCCTGTCCGCCCGCCTGCTCTTGTGGAGACGCTACCTTGACGGCCTGCGCGCCGATCACGCCCCGGCGGCCAGCGTGCAGGCCTTCGACGCCATCGCGCCGCGCCTGGTGCGCTTCGGCCACCTGCTGGCGGGCGGGCTCGCACTGCTCGCCGCGGCCGGCGCCCTCGGCGGCCTGCCCGGCGCAGGCATCGCGCTCGCCGCCGCGGGTCTGCTCGCAGCCGGCGCCGGCTGGTGGTTCAAGTACACGCTGATCCGCCGCGCCGCCTTCACCCAGGGCATCGCGCTCAAGCATCACCCCGTGCGCGGCGGCAAGCCCGCGAGCCTCGCCAGCACGCCCCGCCTCGGCAACGCCTGAGCGGCCGTGGTGGCGGGCGCCCGGCGGCTCCCGCTCAGCCCTCCACCGCGACCTCGTCCGTCGCCGCTGGCGGCGACTCCAGGCCGCCGAAGCGGCGGAAGAACTGCGCCGACGGTGGCGGCAGCGGGCCCTCGGGCGTCGCACAGCTCGCCTGCAGATGCTGGCAGGCCGCACGCCAGGTCAGGCGATAGAGCTGCGCACATAGCTCGCGCGCCGCATCCCCGCGCCAGCGGTTGGGCATCACCTGCACCGGCAGCTGCGGGTCGTGCAGCAGCACGCGGCGGAACTCGTGCATCAACAGGGTCTGCACCAGGAAGGCCTGCTCCGGCTCGACCTCGCCCGCGCCGAAGGCGCGCAGCAGCGGGCGGAAGTGTTCGATGAAGGCGTCGTAGGTGGCGGCGATCGCCTGCAGGTCCCAGCACTCGCGCACCAGCTCGTCGGTGGCCGCCCCGGTCACCCCGTCCAGGCCGCGCGCGGTCAGCGGCACCACGCGATCGCGCAGGCCGCAGCCGTCGAGGATGTTGCGCAGCGTCGAGGCGTCGTCGGTGGGGCGCAACAGCACGCCCGCATTCAGCGCCCCGTAGCCCGCCCACGACAGCTCCCGGCGCAGGTTGTCCGCCACCCGTGCGTCGAGCGCGGAGGGCAGCATCACCACCTGCCAGGTGCCGCTCCAGCCCTCGCCCTCCGGCTCGAAGATGCGCCGCCACGCCGGCGCGAAGCGGCGCATGCCCGCCGCGGCGAGGCGGTAGTAGCTGCGCCGGCCGACCTGCCCCGACTCCAGCCAGTCGTCCTGCACCAGCCGATAGACGCTGGTGCGCACCACGCGCTCGTTGAGCCCGAAGGGCGCCATCAGCCGGATCAGGTCGGCCAGCCACACCACGCCGCCGTGCACCGCGATCAGGTCGCCATACACCGAGATGATCAGCGAGTTGGCGCTGATGCGCCGTCCGGCGAGGTGGGCCTCGACCCAGCGTTCGATCACGCGGCTCTTCATGCTTTCTGGTCCATGTCCGTGTCGCACCGCGGCGTCCCGGCCGCCGCCGCCCTTCATCCTATGCAGGGCCGTTCATATTGATCCATCCCACCCGCCTGCCTAGATTGCCCGAGGCGCGTCCGTCGCCGCAGCCGCCGCGACGGCAACACAAGCACCCGGCCCGAGCCCGGCCCCAATCGAGGAGACTCCGCATGACCCGCAACACCCGCAACACCCGCATCGCGCGCATCCGCCGCACCGTCGCCGGCATCGCCACCGTGGCGATCGGCCTCTTCGCCGCCCCCGCAACCGCCCAGCAGGCTGCCTCGATCGTCGTCGCCTCGACGACCTCCACCGAGCAGTCCGGGCTCTTCGGCCACATTCTGCCGCAGTTCAAACAGGCGACCGGTATCGACGTGAAGGTGGTCGCGCTCGGCACCGGCCAGGCCCTCGACGTCGGCCGCCGCGGCGACGCCGACGTGGTGTTCGTGCATGACGCCGCCGCCGAACAGAAGTTCGTCGACGAAGGTCACGGCATCGAGCACCGCAAGGTCATGTACAACGACTTCGTGCTAATCGGACCCAAGGACGACCCCGCCGCGACCAAGGGCAAGGACATCACCGGCGCGCTGCAGAAGCTCGCCGCCGCCAACGCCAGCTTCGTCTCGCGCGGCGACAAGAGCGGCACCCACGCCGCCGAGCTGCGCTACTGGAAGGCCGCCGCCGTCGACAACAAGGGCGCGGGCTACAAGGAGTGCGGCTGCGGCATGGGCCCGGCGCTCAACATGGCGGCGTCGAGCGGCGCCTACGTGCTCGCCGACCGCGGCACCTGGCTCAGCTTCAAGAACCGCGCCGACCTCGCGGTGCTGGTCGAAGGCGACAAGCGCCTCTTCAACCAGTACGGCGTGATGGTGGTGAACCCCGAGCGCCACCCGCACGTGAAGCAGGCCGAGGCGCGCAAGTTCGTCGAGTGGGTGGTGTCGCCCGCCGGCCAGGAGGCCATCGCCGCATACAAGATCGAGGGCGAGCAGCTCTTCTTCCCGAACGCCGGGCAGTAAGGCGGGCGGGGGCTCCCGTCCGCAGTAACGACACGGACCAACGATGCGAAGACGCGGACTCCAGGCTCCGCGCTTCCTGCAGGAGCGTCGGCAGGCGCGAGGGCGCCCTACCGCCCCCTTCACCGCCCCGCCCATCCACCCGCCGCATTCGCGCCTGCCGGCGCTCCCACAGCCACCCCAACCAGGGCAGCGCGTCAGACACAGCGGCGCACACGCGAGGCCGCGGGGCCGGGGCGGCGGTCGCCAACTTCAGGAGCGCCGAGGCGGAGGGCGTCGCGGGGGAATGTAGGAGCGCCGGCAGGCGCGAATGCGACGGCATGACAATCGATGCGCTTGCCGAAAGCCACGCAAGTACCAGCCTGAACCGCCGCATTCGCGCACCTCCTGCGCCGGCGCTCCTACAGCCACGTACAATCAGGGCAGCGCATAGAGCCAGGCGCGCACAGCACCGCCCCGGCCCCGCGGCCGGATCGGCGCCGCGCAAACCCTCAGGCCACGCTACGCCACCAAACGAAGCGAGGCACACGGGAGCATCGCTTCCCACACCACGCTGAACCCGCTCCGCCCCCACCCCCAAGTTCCTCCGCTGCCGCAACGGGGCCAAGCCCCGCAAGCCGCCTCAGGTCGCGATGCCGCCGGTGTCAAACACCTCGGCATGGATGCGCGCCGACTCGACCCCCAGCGCGTGCAGCGTCGCGATCTGCGCCTCCAGGAAGCCGACCGGGCCGCACAGGTAGTAATCGGCCCCCTCGGCCAGCACCTCGCCCGCGAGCGCGCGCAGGTCGACCCGCCCGGACTGCACCGGCGCCGCGGCCGCACCCTCGTCGTGGAACAGATGCAGCTTCACCTGCGGATGACGCTCGGCGAGCCTGGCCAGGTGCGCTCCGAAGGCGAACACCGCGGCATTGCGGCAGGCATGCACGAACTGCACCGGCCGCGACGGCGCCGTCGCCACGAGGCGGTCGAGCATCGCCACCATCGGCGTGATGCCTACGCCGCCGCTGATCAGCACCACCGGCCCGTCGTGCGTCTCGTCGAGGAAGAACTCGCCGAAGGGCGGTGCCAGCTCCAGCATGTCACCCACCTTGTAGAAGTCGTGCAGGCGGTTCGACACGCGGCCAGCCGGCGTGGTCGTGCTCGCCGGCTCGCGCTTCACCGAGATGCGGAAGTGCATGGCCCCCGGCGCGATCGACAGCGTGTATTGGCGCAGCTGCGTCACGCCGAGCTCGGGCACGAACACGCGCGCGGTCGTGTACTGGCCGGCGCGGTAGGCCGGCAGCGGCCCGCCATCGCAGGGCACGAGGTGGAAGGAGGTGATCTCCTCGCTCTCGCGCACCTTGTCGATGATGCGGAAGCTGCGCCAGCCGCTCCAGCCGCCGTCGCTGTTGCAGGCCTCGTTGTAGAGCTTGCTCTCGGCCTCGATGAAGACGTCGGCGAGCGCGCCGTAGGCGACGCCCCAGGCATGGATCAGCTCGTCGCTCGCGGCGTCGCCCAGCACCTCGCGGATCGAGGCCAGCAGGTGCTTGCCGACGATCGGGTAATGCTCGGCGCGGATACCCACGCTGGCGTGCTTGTTGGCGATCAGCGTGATCACCGGCGCCAGCACCGAGGGATCGTCGATGTTCTCGGCGTAGGCCAGCACCGCCATCGCCAGTGCCACCGGCTGCTTTCCGGTCTCGTTGTGCGACTGGTTGAAGATGTTCTTCAGTTCCGGGTTGTGGCGGAACATGCGCTGGTAGAAATACGTCGTCAGGGCGACCCCGTGCTCCTTGAGCACCGGGATGGTGGCCTTGACCAGTTCGCGAACGCGGGCGTCCATGTCGTCTCCTTGGGGGTCGGTCCGCGCGCGGCGGACTTCATTCGGATGGGCTCGGCGCGGCGCAAGGTGCCACGCAGGCACCGGATCTTGGACGCCGACACCCCCGGCCGCTATCCACTCACAACGTGACATATATCCAGATTGTGCACACTCGCGCTCAGGCGCCGGGCAGCGGCAGCGCCGTCTTGTCGATCACCCGCCGCAGCACGAAGCTCGAATGCACGCCGGTCACGCCGGGGATGCGGGTGATGCGCTCGAGCAGCAGCGCCTGGTAGCCGTCCATGTCGGTGACCACGACCTTGAGCTGGTAGTCGGCGTCCTGTCCGGTGATCAGCAGGCACTCCAGCACCTGCGGGATCTGCTCCACCTCGGCCTCGAAGTGCGAGAAGCGCTCGGGGGTGTGGCGGTCCATCGAGATGTGGATCAGCGCCATCAGCGACAGGCCCAGCTTCCTGGCGTCGAGCAGGGCGCGGTAGCCGCGGATCAGGCCGGACTCCTCCAGCGCGCGCAGCCGGCGCAGGCAGGCCGAGGGCGACAGCGCGATGCGGTCGGCGAGGTCCTGGTTGCTGATGCGGCCATCCTGCTGGAGCAGCTCCAGGATCTGGCGGTCGTAGCGGTCGAGCTGCATGATCGGGCGCCTCATCTGAACAGGAAAGCAGATTATTCCAATCAATAAGAATCTATTGAACTTTTCTGCACAAAAATACCTGCTCGCACTGCAACAACGCAATCGTCTGCCGCACCCGGCCGCGTAAACTTTCGTCCATCGAATCACGCCATGCCCACGAGGACCGCGCCATGATGTTGCCCAACCCCGCCGCCAAGTACCGCCCCTTCGCCCCAATCGCGCTCGCCGACCGCCAGTGGCCGAACAAGCTCATCGACCGCGCCCCGATCTGGATGAGCACCGACCTGCGCGACGGCAACCAGGCGCTGTTCGAGCCGATGAACGTCGAGCGCAAGATGCGCATGTTCCGCACCGTGTGCGAGATCGGCTTCAAGGAGATCGAGGTCGGCTTCCCGTCGGCCTCGCAGACCGACTTCGACTTCGTCCGCACGTTGATCGAGGGCGGCCACATCCCGCAGGACGTCACCATCCAGGTGCTCACCCAGGCGCGCGAGGACCTCATCCGCCGCACCATGGAATCGGTCCGCGGCGCGCCGCGGGCGATCATCCACGTCTATAACGCCACCTCACCCACCTTCCGCGAGGTCGTGTTCGGCTTGGAGAAGCCGCAGGTGGTGGCACTTGCGGTGTCGGCGGTGCGCCTGATCAAGCAGATCGGCGCGGAAATGAAGAAGGAGTGCGGCACCGAGATCGCCCTCGAGTACAGCCCGGAGACCTTCTCCGCCACCGAGCTCGAATTCGCCAGGGAGGTCTGCGACGCCGTCACCGCCGAGTGGGGCGCGACGCCGGACGACAAGGTGATCCTCAACCTCCCGGCCACGGTGGAGGTGTCGACCCCCAACGTCTATGCCGACCAGGTCGAGTGGATGCACCGCCATCTCGCGCGCCGCGACAGCGTGGTGCTCTCGCTCCACCCCCACAACGACCGCGGCAGCGGCGTTGCCGCCGCCGAGCTCGGCCTGATGGCCGGCGCCGACCGCGTCGAGGGCTGCCTGTTCGGCAACGGCGAGCGCACCGGCAACGTCGACATCGTCACCCTCGCCTTGAACATGTACACCCAGGGCGTGTCGCCCGGGCTCGACTTCTCCGACATCAACGCGGTCGCGCGCACCGTCGAGTACTGCAACCAGCTGCCCATCCACCCACGCCACCCCTATGTGGGGGATCTCGTGTTCACGGCCTTCTCCGGCTCCCACCAGGACGCCATCAAGAAGGGATTCGCCGCCCAGAAGGCACTCAGTGGCGAAACTCGGCCGTGGAACGTGCCCTACCTCCCGATCGACCCCGCCGACGTCGGCCGCAGCTACGACTCCGTGATCCGGGTCAACAGCCAGTCCGGCAAGGGCGGCGTCGCCTACCTGCTCGAGACCGAGTACGGCGTCGTGATGCCGCGCCGCCTGCAGGTGGAGTTCTCGCGCGAGGTGCAGCAGGTCACCGACGCCAGCGGCGGCGAGATGTCGGCAGCGGCGATCTGGGCGCTCTTCCGCAGCACCTACCTCGACACGGTGGATCCGGTGCGCTACGTCGAGCACCACCTGTTCGAGCACGGTGCGGCGCAGGGCATCCGCCTCGTCGTCGAGTTCGGCGGCACCCGCCACCTGCTCGTCGGCGAGGGTAACGGTCCCATCGACGCCGCGGTGCACGCCCTGCGCGGCGCCGGCATCGACGTCCAGGTGCGCAGCTTCGAGGAGCGCTCGGTGGCGCCGAGCGAGGATGGCGGCAACGCCAGCGCCTGCGCCTTCGTGGAGCTGAGCGAGGTGGGCGGGCAGGGCGGCGAGCGCTACGGCGTGGGCATGGACGCCAACATCGTCACCGCCTCGATCCGCGCCCTCCTCAGCGGGGTCAACCGCCTGCAGCCGGCGTTCGCCCGCGCACCTGCGGCGCGTGCAGCCTGAGCAGCGGTGGCGGCACCCGCCGCCGCCCCTAGGACGGCCGGTTGCCGCAAGCCGCGGCCGCCGCCCGCGTCGTGCTGCAGCTCGCGCAGTAGTAACCGTAGCGCGAGCTGCCACGCACCACCTGGCGGCGCCCGCTCACCGACTGGCGCTTGCCGCAGCGCCGGCACATGAAGGTGGGGATGGTCACGCCGGCCAGCTTGGCCTGGCGCTCGGTGGCGTCGCGATACAGTTCGATCGCGCATTTTTGGCCGTAGCCGGATCTGAAGCTCATCGCACAACCTCCTGCCCGGAAATCTTCACGACTGCAGCACCCCGACTCCGCGCCCGTGCAGCGCATCGAGGCGAACGAGCAGATCCTGCGGCACGATCTCGACGACCGCTGCGGCGCCCGCATGGATCGCACCCTCGTTGCCATCCAGGGTCAGCAGCTCACCCTCGCGCAGGATATGGCCGCCGATCTCGAGCGTGCGCTCCGCCTCGTCGAGACGCAAGGCCTCGCAGCCCACCAGGCAGACCTTGCCGAGCTGGCGTGCGACCACCGCGGCGTGCGAGGTGCGCGCGCCGCGTCGGGTGAGCAGGCCCTCGGCGAGCTCGAGCGCGGCGAGGTCGCGCGTCTCGGCGTCCTGGCGCACCAGGATCAGCTTCGCCCCCGCGGCACGGCGGGCGCGGGCGCGCGCCTCGTCGAAGACGATCTCGCCGCAGGCCACCCCGCTCGCCGCGCTCGCAGCGTGCCCGAGCGGCACGAGCGCGACCCCGTCGGCGTTGGCGATGCGGTGCTCGGCGAGCACGCGCGCATCCAGCGTCGCGGTGCGCGCGCGCGCGGTTTCGGCGTCGATCACGCCCTCGTCGAACAGGTCGAGCGCGATCCGCGCCGCGGCCCGGGGCGTGCGCTTGCCGGTGCGCGTCTGCAGCAGGTGGAGCACGCCCTGCTGCACGGTGAACTCGAAATCCTGCATGTCGCCGAAGGCGCGCTCCAGGCGGGCGGTGGCGTCGAGCAGGGCCTGCCACACCGCAGGCGCGACCGCGGCGAGCTCGTCGTGGCCGTACGCGCTGCGCCGGCCGCTGACCACGTCCTCGCCCTGCGCGTTGAAGAGGAAGTCCACCCAGGGCCGCGGCTCGCCGCTGCTGGGGTCGCGGGTGAAGCCCACGCCCGCGCCCGACAGCCCGCCGGCGTTGCCGAACACCATGCGCTGCACGGTCACCGCGGTGCCCATGTCCTCGGCCAGGCCGTGCATCGCGCGGTAGGTACGGGCCTTGTCCGCGTGCCAGGACGCGAACACCGCGGCGATGGCCTGGCGCAGCTGCTCATGCGCATCCTGCGGGAAGGCCTCGCCAGCCTCGCGCCGGTAGGTGTCGAGGTGGCGGGCGGCGAGCGCGCGCAGGGCGGCGAAGTCGAGCGCGCGCTCGTCGCACGCGTCGCATCCGCCGCGCACCGCGTCGAGGTCGGCGTCGAAGTGGCGCGCGTCGATCCCGGCGACCACCTCGCCGTAGCCGGCGATCAGGCGCCGGAAGGCGTCCCAGGCCAGGCGCGGATGGCCGCTGACGCGCAGCAGGCCGGGCAGCGTGGTCTCGGTGAGGCCGATGTCGAGCAGGGTCTCCATCATCCCCGGCATCGACACCGGTGCGCCCGAGCGCACCGACAGCAGCAGCGGATGGCGTGTATCGCCCAGGCGCAACCCGCTCAGTCGCTCCAGTTCGGCGAGCGCCGGCCGCCAGGCGGCCTCGTCGAGCGCACCGGGTTCGGCACACCAGCCGGTGCCGAGCACGAAGGCCGGTGGCACCGGGAGGCCGAGCGCGGCCATGCGCGCGAGGTTCCAGGCCTTGGAGCCGAGCGCCGCGGCGCCGCAATCCTCCGGCAGCGGTGCAGCGGCGTGGATCAGGCGGACGACCCGGCGCGCGTCGGTGGATGTGGCGACAGCCCTGTCCGCGCTCATCGCCCCACCCCTGCGCGGCTGAAGACCAGCCGGCGCAGGCCGTAGCCGGTCGCCAGCAGCCAGTCGGTGGCCGACTCCAGCGCCTGCGCGAAGTCGGTGCTCAGGTTCAGCGTCGCTGCGTCGCTGACGTGCTCGGCGAGCGCGCGGCGCACGTCGCGAAGCAACACGTCGCACTGGCGCTCGGCGTTGAGCACCCGCCACAGCGCGGCAACGAACTCTTCGTGGTCCTCGGCGCTGCTGTCCTCGCCGAAGCCGCGCGCGATCTCGAGCGCACGCACGTGGTCCTGCGCCGCCGCGAGCACGGCGTCGGCGAGCAGCTGCATGGCCTGGTGCACCTCGCCGCGCCAGCCCTGGTGGTGGTCGGCGGCGATCAGCGAGAGCAGGAAGGCCGCCTCCTCGAGCGCATCGGCGACGTCGTCGGCGGTCTCCACCAGCTCGGCGAAGGCCCCCCAGCGCGGCCGCGCCTCGGCGCGCGCGCGCGCATCCATCACCAGCTGGTCGGCACGGCGCTCCCAGTCCTTGGCGCGCTCGGAGAATTCGCGCGCCGCCTTGCGGTCGCGCTCGTGGCCGTGGGCGAGGCCGTCGCGCAGGCCCTCGGCGAGCGCATGGCAGTAGGCCGCGTGCTCGGCGAGCAGGTCGAACTCGTCGTGCCGGCGCAGGTAGCGCGCGAGCAGCAGGCGGGTGTCGTCGGCCACCAGCGCAAGCGGCTGGCGCTGCTGCGTCGCCGCACTCGCCAGCGCCATGCTCTCGAGCACGAAGGCGCGCGCCTTCTCGGTGCCGAGCACGCCGTCGAGGCGGTCGCCGATGCGGAAGTACTCCGGCCCGAGCGCCTGCATCGCACCGAACACCAGCTGCTCGCCGCCCGCTGCCAGCCAGGCCATGTGGCCGACGCGCCGGCGCGCGGCCTCGGCGAGGATGGCCGTCGCATCGGTCTTGCCGACGAACTGCTCGAGCCGCTTGCGCGCGCGGTTCCAGTCGATCAGGAAGACGATGCGCGCGCCGATGCCCTCCAGCACCCGCTGCAGCGCCTCCTCGTCGGCGCAGTCGAACCCGGCGGTGCCGACGTAGTAGGTGGCACCGAAGTTGAGCCCGGCGCTGGTGCGCGCCTGCGGCTCGCTCCAGCTCGCCCCGACCTCGCACAGCAGCGACTGGAAGAAGGCGAAGCGGCGGCGGTGGAGGTCGGAGTAGGTGAGCGTGACACGCAGGCCCTCGACCTGGATCACCAGCACGTGGGCGTCGTTGGTGCCGATGTCGTTCTGCAGCAGCAGGCGGGCGCCGTCGCGGGTGGCGGCGGTGTCCAGCCCGGGGTGGTCGAGCTTGAGGGCGCGGGTGGAATCGAGCCCGCGCATGAAGGCGGCGATGCGCGGGCGGTCGAGCGCATCGACCTGCCACACGTGGGCGCCGTCGATGGTCTCGCTGGAGAGCTCGGCGGCGAGGCGGTTGAGCGCCTTGTGCAGATCCATCACCAGCAGGTGCAGGCTGTCGTCCTTGCCGCGCTTGCCACTGGTGAGCGCCTGGAGCTGCGCCGAAGACAGCGTGTCGGGCGCAAGCTCGGCCAGCCAGGCACACCAGTGCGCGCAGCGCGTGTCGAAGTCCTCGTCGCCCTCGAGCGGTCGCGCCATCGTGCGCAGGTCCTCGGCAAGCAGGGCGACGAGGCGGTCGAGGCCGGCCACGTGCAGCTCCTTGCCCTCGCGGTAGGCGGTCGCCGGCAGCTGCGCCAGCCAGGGCGCATCGACCCCGGCGGCGGCGAACTCGCGTGCCAGGTCAAGCGCAGGAGCATCGCCGCGCTGCGCGTGGTCGTGCGCCGCCTGCAGCACGCTGAGATAGAGCTTCAGTCGATCGTTGGCGGCCAGCGCCACACGGACCCGCGCCGGCCTGAGCAGTTCCGCCTGTCCCAGGCTGGCGACGGCCTCGAGCTTCTCCATGGCATCCTCCCGTTGTTCGTGAAGGATTCTGTGGGTGAAATGTGACAGTCATGTCACCATGAAGACGCATCTTGCTGCGCTGCGCAAGACGGGCTTCACGAAACCGCAATACGGCTGTCAAGCGACCGGCGCACACTTTGTTCAACGACCAGCGCGCAATCGTCGGGGTAGGGCAGCGACCCCATCCGCACGGGATGCGCACGGAGGCAATCCTCATGCCAGCTTCGCGACGGGGCGGCAAACGGCCGGCAACGGCCCCCACCGCCAACCAGCAACCCGACCCGAATCGCGCCCCGGGCGGGTCGAAAGGCACGAATGGCCGCAATGGCGGCCTGCACCGCCAGAACGGCATTCCCGATGGACGCGCGGTTTACCGCCACATCGCCGCGATCGGCGACGGCCTCTCCGCCCGCGCCGACCCCTTCGGCATCGCCGCGCCCATCCTGCACGCACAGATGGCCTGGCTCATGCACCCGCAGGAACTCGGCGAGCGCCTCGCCGGCCTCGGCACCGACCTGTGGCAGCTGCAGTGGCACACCTGGCGGCGCGCGCTCGGCCTGCCCAGCATGGACCCGGTCAAGCCGCACGCCGACGATCCCCGCTTCGCCGACCCGGTGTGGACCGATACGGCCACCTGGGACCTGGTGAAGGAGTGGTACCTCGCCTTCACCCACCACGTCCAGGACATGCTCTACGAGACGCCGGGGCTGTCCGGCAAGGAGCGCCGGCGCGCGGCGTTCTGGTGGCGGAAGTGGCTCAACGCGGTGGCGCCGACCAACTACCTGTGGTCCAACCCGATCGCGCTGCGCAAGTTCATCGACACCCGCGGCCACAGCCTGTGGCAGGGCTGGCAGAACATGCTCGCCGACCTGCAGGCGGGCAACGTGCGCATGACCGACCCCGACGGCTTCCGCGTCGGCGAGGACCTCGCCACCACGCCGGGCGCGGTGATCTTCCGCAACCGCCTGCTCGAAGTCATCCACTACGCGCCCACCCGGCCGCAGGTGCATGCCGAGCCGGTGGTGATCGTCACGCCGTGGATCAACAAGTTCTACATCCTCGACCTCAACCCGAGGAAGAGCATGGTGCGCTTCCTGCTCGACCAGGGCCTGGACGTCTACATCACGAGTTGGAAGAACCCCGACGCGTCGATGCGCGAGATCCGCTTCGACGACTACCTGGCGGAGGGCATCTCGGAGATCGTGCGGGTGGCACGCGAGGTCAGCGCTGCCGAGCGGGTGCACGCGGTCGGCTACTGCATCGGCGGCACCGCGCTCGCCACCTGGATGGCCTGGGCGGCGCGCCACTACGGCGAGGACGCCGTGCCGGTGCGCGACTGGACGCTGTTCACCACCCTGGTGGACTTCCACAAGCCGGGCGACATCGAGGTCTTCATCGACGAGGAGAGCGTCGCCCACCTGAGCGCGCAGATGAATGAAAAAGGCTACCTGGACGGCAAGGACATGGCCGCATCCTTCCGTCTGCTGCGCTCGAACAGCCTGGTCTGGCACTACGTGGTGCACGGCTGGCTGTACGGCGAGTCGCCCGCGGCCTTCGACGTGCTGTACTGGAACATGGACACCACGCGCATGCCCTGCGCCATGCACGCCTGGTACCTGCGCGAGCTCTACCTGAACAACCGCCTCGTCCAGCCCGACGCCCTCGTCGTGGCCAGCGAGCTGATCGACCTGCGCCGCATCCGCCAGCCCCTCTACGCGGTGGCCGCGGAAGACGACCACATCGCGCCCTGGGCGCAGACCTTCCACACCCTGCACCATGTCGCCGCCGACAAGCGCTTCGTGCTGTCGAGCTCCGGCCACATCCTCGGCATCATCAACCCGCCGGTGACGCCGCCCAAGCGCCACTACCGCGTGGCCACCGCCCATCGTGCCGATCGCGCGCCGCTCTGGCGCGATCGCGCCGAGCTGCGCGAAGGCAGCTGGTGGGAGGACTGGATGGCCTGGCTGAAGCCGCGCGCCGGCGAGCTGGTGCCGGCGCGTCCCGCGGCCGACGAGCGCCATCCGGCGCTGGGCGATGCGCCGGGGACGTATGTGCTGGAAGCGTGAGGGGCGGGCGCGGGGCGGATTTCTTGCTTGGTATCGATTCGACAGGAGGAAGCATCATGCAGACACGAGGCCATCTCGCCACCCCCGCTACACCGAATGCAATGCACCCTGGGCCGCAGCTCGGCCATGGGGGTCTTGATCGGCATACCACCGCAGCCTGGCAAGCGCGGCCGAAGAAGCACGTCGCCGACCTGCTCGACGACGCCGGCGCGCTCGCCGACTGGCACCGCAACCTCGAGCGCCTGCGCCACCCCGAGCGCGGCTGAAGCCACAGCGCGCAATCCGGGGAAGACCGGCGCGGTCTGGACCCACGTTGCCGACCCGGGCGAGGAGTGCTGCGCCGCAGCGTCTCCGAGCTCGGGTTTCTACGCTATATTGCGTCGCAACAGATCCAGCACGAGGACCTCTCCCATGGCCAGTCGCAACCCATCCTTCTTCCGCCGCATCGGCCTCGCCTTCTCCGTCCTCTTCGGCGCCGAGCTCGCCGGCCGCCTCGTCCGCCTGCGCGAGCAAGCCACGGATGCCGAGCCCCCCGCCACAGCCGGCGCCGAGGAAGCCGCCGCGCCCGCCCGGCCCGCCATCGTCCACGAGACCACCCCCGAGGCCGCGCTGCAGCTGCTCGGCCTGCTCCAGCGCGACGCGCGCTTCATCGACTTCGTCCAGGAAGACATCGGCGCGTACTCGGATGCCGACATCGGCGCCGCCGCGCGCGTGGTGCACGAGGGCTGCCGCAAGGTGCTCGACGAGCACTTCGCCATCGCGCCGGTGCGCAGCGAGGCCGAAGGCAGCCGCCTCACCCTGGCTGATGGCTTCGACGCCGCGGCCGTGCGCCTCACCGGCAAGGTGGTGGGCAAGCCGCCCTTCACCGGCACCCTCGGCCATCGCGGCTGGCGCGTGACCGACACCCGCCTGCCGGCGCTGGCCGAAGGCCACGACGCCAGCGTGATCGCCCAGGCCGAGGTGGAGCTGTGAGCGCGGCCCGCTACACCCTCGGCATCGACCTCGGCACCACCCACTGCGCGCTGTCCTATGTCGACCTCGAGGCCAGCGACGGCGACCAGGCCGCGCAGCAGGTGCTGGAGATCCCCCAGCTCACCGGTCCGGGCAGCATCGAGGGACGCCCGCTGCTGCCCTCCTTCCTCTACCTGCCGCACGCCGACGAGCTCGCCCCCGGCGACCTGAGCCTGCCCTGGGGGGCGACGCAGGATCACGCGGTGGGCGAATTCGCGCGCAGCCGCGGCGCAGCGACGCCCATCCGCCTGGTGGCGAGCGCCAAGAGCTGGCTGTGCCACCCCGGCGTGGACCGGCGTGCCGACATCCTGCCCGCCGAGGCGCCGCCCGAGGTGGCGCGCATCTCGCCGCTGACCGCCTCGGTGCGCTACCTGTCGCACCTGCGCGCGGCCTGGAACGCCGCCCATCCCGAGGCCCCCTTCGACGCCCAGGACATCACCGTCACCATCCCGGCCTCCTTCGACCCCGCCGCGCGCGAGCTCACCGCCGAGGCCGCGCAGGCCGCCGGCTACCCGCCCGTCACCCTGCTCGAAGAGCCCCAGGCCGCGCTCTACAGCTGGATCCAGCGCAGTGCCGGGCAATGGCGCAAGGAGGTGAAGACCGGCGACCTGATCCTGGTGGTCGACGTCGGCGGCGGCACCACCGACCTGTCGCTGATCGCAGTGCTCGAGCGCGACGGCAATCTCGAGCTGCACCGCGTGGCGGTGGGCGAGCACATCCTGCTCGGCGGCGACAACATGGACCTGGCGCTGGCCTACACGGTCACGCGCAAGCTGGCCGCGCAGGGCACCCGGCTCGACCCCTGGCAGACGCGCGCGCTCGCCCACGCCTGCCGCGCCGCCAAGGAAGCGCTGCTGAGCGACTCCGGGCTGGACAGCGTGCCGGTGGTGGTGCCGAGCCGCGGCTCCAAGCTCATCGGCGGCTCGATCCGCACCGAGGTGCTGCGCGAGGAGCTGACCGCCACCCTGGTCGAGGGCTTCTTCCCCCGCGTCGCGGTCACCGAGCAACCCATCACGCGGGCGCGTGCCGCGCTCACCCAGCTCGGCCTCCCCTATGCGCAGGACGCGGCGGTCACCCGCCACCTCGCCGCCTTCCTCACCCGCCAGCTCGGCGCCACTTCCGAGCTCGACGGCTTCGCCGTCCAGCCCGGGGACGCGCACTTCCTCCACCCCACCGCGGTGCTGCTCAACGGCGGCGTGCTCAAGTCGGTCGTGATCGCCGAGCGCGTGCTCGACACGCTCAACGACTGGCTCGCCGCCGACGGCGCCGCGCCGGCGCGCCTGCTCGGCGGTGCCGACCTCGACCTCGCGGTGGCGCGCGGCGCGGCCTACTACGGCTACGTGCGCCGCGGCCGCGGGGTGCGCATCCGCGGCGGCACCGCGCGCGCCTACTACGTCGGCATCGAGTCCTCGATGCCCGCCATCCCCGGCATGGAGCCGCCGCTCGAGGCGCTGTGCGTCGCGCCCTTCGGCATGGAGGAGGGCAGCGAGGCCGCCCTGCCCGAGCAGGAGTTCGGCCTGGTGGTCGGCGAGCCGGTGCGCTTGCGCTTCTTCGGCTCCTCGGTGCGCCGCCAGGACGAGGTCGGCACCCTGCTCGACTGGTGGACCGACGACGAGCTGCAGGAGCTCGAGGAGATCGAGGCCACCCTGCCCGCCGAAGGCCGCCGCCCCGGCGAGGTCGTGCGCGTCAAGCTGCACGCCCGCGTCACCGAGGCCGGCACGCTCGAGCTCGAGGCCCTGCCGGTGGACGGCAGCGCGCGCTGGAAGGTGCAGTTCGACGTGCGCGGCACCACCGAGGCCTGAGGTCCTTCGCGTGGCGACGCGCTACACCGTCGGCATCGACCTCGGCACCAGCAACACCGTGGTCGCCTTCGCCGCCGCCGGCGAGGACCGCATCCAGGTGCTGGAGATCGAGCAGCTCGTCGGCCGCGGCGAGCTCGCCGCGCGCGCGCTGCTGCCCTCGGTGCGCTACCACCCCGCCGCGGGCGAGCTCGACCCCGCCACGCTGCGCCTGGCCGCAAGCCTGGCGGGGCTCGACGAGGTGGACAAGGCCGCGGTGATGGGCGCGGCGGTGGTCGGGCAGTACGCCCGCGAGCTCGGCGCCCAGGTGCCCGGGCGCGCGGTGGCCAGCGCCAAGAGCTGGCTGTCGCACGCCGGCGTCGACCGCAGCGCCGCCATCCTGCCCTGGGGCGCGGCCGAGGACGTGCCCAAGGTCTCGCCGGTGGTCGCGAGCGCGAGCTACCTCGCCCATGTGCGCGCGGCGTGGCGACGGCGGCACCCCGAGGCCCCGCTGGAAGACCAGGACATCGTGCTCACGGTGCCCGCCTCCTTCGACGAGGGTGCGCGCG
>ERZ795053.225-NODE-225-length-72273-cov-18.295550_pt1 | contig 72273 bp, 65 predicted proteins | sample MGYA00375137_ERZ795053 | MGnify/ENA primary metagenome ERZ795053 (study PRJEB30182, sample SAMN05720284) | activated sludge metagenome | isolation source: Anaerobic digester | place: Hong Kong | collected 2014-12-17 ...
CATCTGATCGCCATCAAGATGGCCATTGATGAATTCCAGCCTAATCGCGTGGCGGTGGACAGCCTGTCCGCGCTAGAACGGGTCTCCACCGTCAAGGGTTACCGCGAGTTCGTCATCGGCTTGACGTCGTTCATCAAGCACCGTGAAATCGCTGGCTTGTTCACCTCCACGACGCCGCGGCTGATCGGCGGCGAATCGATCACTGAAGCGCATATTTCCACTATCACGGATTCCATTATTCTGCTGCGCTACGTGGAGATGTTTGGGGAGATCACGCGCGGCATCACGGTGCTGAAGATGCGCGGCTCAGCCCATGATAAGGAGATCCGCGAGTTTTCCATCGACGCCAGCGGCATGCACATTGGTAAGGCCTTCCGCAACGTTACCGGTATCCTGTCGGGTCATCCGCGCCATGTGGAACCTCAGGAAATCGGGCGGTTGAACGCCTTGTTTGTTAATCATAACGTGTGAGAGTCCGGTATCCTGTTCCAGGATTCTCCTTTCAATTCACTTGCAGCAAGGCTAACAATCCCTCCAGCAATTGCATCGGAGCCGGCGGGCAACCAGGAATGTGCAAATCAACTGGGATCACCTCGGCTACCCCGCCGACACAGGCATAGCTCCCGGCGAATACCCCGCCATCCCGCCCGCAATCGCCCACCGCCACCACCCATTTAGGATCGGGCGTCGCCGCGTAGGTGCGCTCTAGCGCTTCGCGCATATTAACCGTTACCGGCCCAGTGACTAGCAATACATCGGCATGGCGCGGCGAAGCGACGAAGTGGAAACCGAAGCGCTCCAGGTCATAAAAGGCGTTATTCAGCGCATGAATTTCCAGTTCGCAACCGTTGCAGGAACCGGCATCCACCTCACGGATCGCTAGACTGCGCCCTAGCCGCTGCCGGGCTGCCTGATCGACCTTCGCGCCTAATTCAGCCAGCGCTTGTCCGGAAGGTGCGGGAGCAGGAACCGTGAGCGGCGGCCGCCATAGGTTTTGCAACAAGAATTTACGCATGGCAGCGTGGCCTACAAATCATGGCCCGAATACGAGCCGTTAAACGATTTATTGCATAGCGGGAAATCCGCCACGATGTTGCCCTCGATGGCTGCTTCCAGCAGGGGCCATTGGAACCAGGAGGGATCGCGAGGATGGCAGCGTGCCACCGTCCCGTCGCCGTTCAATCGCAGCCAGACCAGAATATCGCCGCGAAAGCCCTCGATCAGCGCCATACCTTCACACGGCCGGCCAAGCGTGTTGAGCGCCACGCTCACCGGTCCGGATGGCAGTTTCTGCAAAATCTGTTCGATCAATGCCAGACTTTGCTCCACCTCGCAGATGCGCAGCCACACCCGGCCGTTGACGTCACTATCAGTCCGCAGGGGCACCTCGAATTTCAATGCATCATAAGGCGGATAGCCCAATGTGCGGCGTGCGTCAAAAGCGCGGCCTCCGGCCCGGCCGACATAGCCGCCACAGCCAAATTGCCGGATCAGCGCCGGTTTGACAAAGCCGGTTTTAACCGTGCGGTCTTGCAGCGAAGCAGTGTTGTCGTACAACGTGACCAGCGATGGAAATTGGCGGCGGATACCGGTTACCAAAGATCGCAAAATATCCGGCCCATCTGCGGGCAAATCAGTGGCTACACCGCCGGGAATCACGCTATCCATCAGCAGACGATGGCCGAAACAGGCCGCGCTGGCCCGCAGAATTTGCTCGCGGAGCACGGCGCAATGGGCCAGCATCAAGGCAAAAGCGGCATCGTTGCAAATCGCGCCGATGTCACCGCAATGATGGGCCAGCCGCTCCAATTCTGCCATCAGCGCCCGTAGCCAATGGGCACGGGCGGGAATTTCGGTTTCCGTGGCGGCTTCCACCGCACGGGCGAAGGCCAGCGCGTAAGCGACGGTGCTATCCCCAGATACCCGTCCGGCTAGCCGCGCTGCGTGCTCCAGCGATGCGCCTTTCAGCAGGCTTTCAATGCCTTTGTGGACATAGCCCAACCGTTGCTCCAGCCGCGCTACGGCTTCGCCGTTGGCGGTAAAGCGGAAATGGCCAGGCTCAATGATCCCGGCGTGCACCGGTCCCACTGGAATCTGGTGCAGGCTTTCGCCTTCCACCGGCAAAAATGGATATGGCGGCACCGGCGGGACCGGCGCAGTGGCGGCACCCAGCGGATGGCGCACTGGCCAGCGGCCATGATCCAGCCACGGGCGGACATCGGGCGCGCCAACCGGGTGTAAACCCGTCAAGTCGGTGATCGTGCGTTCCAGACGTTGCGCCGGTGGATGCCGGCGGCCCACTGAGGGAAAGCATCCGTCCGGGCAGGGCAGGCTGGCGACGCTCAACATCCCGCTTGCCTCCTCACGCACGGCCAAATGCACGATTTCCGCCTCGCTCCATAGTCCCAGCAGCGTCCAGATGTTACTTGCTAAGCCTTCAATCAGGGTATTCCAGATTCCGGGCGTCACGACGACCCGGGGCCAGGGGCGATGGTCCGCCACCGGGTGACCGGCATCGAGAACCGCTTGCAAGGATTGTGTATTCATTGCTTTGTCTCTTAGCCTAACAACGCCGCGACACTTTGAAACCAGGCCACCAGCGGCCCTGGCAACCAGAATCCGGCGGCTAGCACCAATATAAGATGCATCATCATAGGCAGTGCGGTGACAGGCGCAGGTCCCGGCATATTCGCGCCCTGCGATTCGCCAAAGGCTATGCCATGTAATCGCCATAACAAGGTGCCAAACCCTAGCAGCAATCCGATGACCAGCGGCAGTGCTAGCCACGGTTCGCGGGCAAACGTAGAACTGACCACCAGAAACTCACTCATGAACACGCCAAATGGCGGCATACCGGCAATGGCCATCACCCCGGCCACTAATCCCCAGCCCAGTAGCGGATGGGTCGCGGTCAGTCCGTGAATCGTGGAAATCCGCTGCGTACCCTTGACCTGCGAGATATAACCGACAGCGAAAAAAATCGCTGACTTGGTGAGACTGTGCATCGTCATATGCAGCAGGCCGGCGAAATTGGCCAATGGCCCGCCCATGCCAAAGGCAAAGGTCATGATGCCCATGTGTTCAATCGACGAGTAGGCGAACAGCCGCTTGATATCACCGCGCCGGTAGAACATGAACCCAGCGAACAGCAGTGATAATAGCCCTAATCCGGCCATCAACGGCCCTGGTGCCAAAGCGGACGGGTTCGCGTTCATCAGCATCTTGAAGCGCAGCACCGCATACAGCGCCACATTCAGCAGCAGGCCCGATAGCACCGCCGAAATCGGCGTCGGGCCTTCGGCATGGGCATCCGGCAGCCAGGCATGCAACGGCACCAGGCCGGCCTTGGTGCCGTAACCGAGCAGCAGAAAGATGAACGCCAGATTCAGCAACGCCGGATCAAAGGCGTGCGCATGCGTCAGCAACTGATCCCAGGCCATTGCGGGCAAGCCTTGGCCCATGACCGGTTGCGCTGCCAGATACACCAGGATGGTGCCAAACAATGCCAAGGCAATGCCGAGACTGCCGAGGATGAAATATTTCCAGGCAGCTTCCAGCGCTTCACGGGTCCGGTAAATACCAACCATCAGTACCGTCACCAGCGTCGCCAATTCGATTGCGACCCACAGCAGGCCAATGTTGTTGGCCAGCAGTGCCAGGTTCATGGCGAACACCAGCGCTTGATACATCGCGTGATAAAAGCGCAAATGCTTCGGTGTGAGCCGCCCGGTCTCCAATTCGTGGGCGATGTAGCCGGCGCTGAATGCGCTGGTGGTGAAGCTGACCAGATTATTCAGTACGATCAAATAGATATTAAAATCATCCACGCGCAGGTACACATTGGCGCCGGGCTGTGTCCAGAACAGGGTCATTGACGCCAGCAGGCTGATCAGCGCTGCACCGGCATTCAGCCTGGCACCCAGCCGGTAACGAGGCAATCCTGCCAGCAGCAGTGCAGCGCCGGCGGGAATCGCCAGCAGCGTGGTCATTGCCATCCAGCCTAAATCGCTATTCATCGCCGCCGCTCTCCACGGAATGCATCCATTGCCTGCATATCGACGCTGTCGAAGCGCTCACGAATGCGAAACAGGAAAATACCGATCACGATCAACGCGATCAGTACCGAGAATGCGACGCTGATCTCCACGGCCAGCGGCATTCCCCGCGCCCCAGCAGCGGCCAGCACCAGCCCGTTTTCCAATGACATAAAACCGATGACCAGGCTGACCGCATTGTGGCGGTTGACCATTAACAACAGCCCTAGCAGCACCACCGCCAGAGCGAATGCCAAATCTTCCCGCGCCACCGCATCGGTTCCCGCCGTTACCGGCAGCATCACCAGGATCGCAAGAGCCACCAGGGCTGCACCGGCTAGCATGTCGCGGCCCACGCCTCCTACCACTTCTAAGGTGCGGTGGATGCCCAGCCGCCGGACAATCCGGTACAGCGCGGCCGGAATGACGATCGCTTTGAAGATTAATGCGATCCCGGCTGTGACATATAAGTGATGGGCTTCCTGGATGTATGCCTGCCAGCCGACCGCCAGCGTCAGCGCCAGCGAATGCAAGGCAAAGACCTTGAGCAGCGCATATAGGCGATCCTGGTACAGCAATAGCAGGCTGATGACCACCATGCTGCCTGCCAGAAAATGGGCAATATCGAACTCCAGACTGTGCATCACAGACTCCGCGACACGAACAGCAACAGTGCGCCGAGCAGGCCGAGCATCAGCGCTGCGCCCAGAAATTGATCGACGCGGAAGACCCGCATCTTGGCGATGCCGGTCTCAAACAATGCCAGCAGAAACCCGCCTAGCCCCAGTTTGGCCAGATAGGCGGCTATGCCGGTCAGGTAGGCGGTTAAATCTTCACCCGCTGTGGTCATGCCCCAAGGCACAAAGATGCAACTGAGCAATGAGAGATATAGCAACAATTTGAGCGAAGCGGCCAGCTCGATCAGCGCCAGATGACGGCCAGAGTATTCCAGCACCATCGCCTCATGCACCATGGTCAATTCCAGGTGCGTGGCTGGATTGTCCACCGGAATGCGGGCATTTTCGGCAATCGCTACCATGACCAGCGCCAGCAGTGCCAATGCCAGCGACACCCGCAGGCCGACATCGGCAGTTAGCATGAATTGGGCGACCGCCGATAATTCTGTCGTGCCGGCCAGCAGCGATAGGGTAAATACCATCATCAGCATGGCCGGCTCTGCCAGGGATGCGATCATCATCTCGCGGCTGGCGCCGATACCGCCGAAGCTGGTGCCGGTATCAAGACCCGCCAGCGCCAGGAAAAAGCGCGCTGTCCCTAACAGCGCGACGATGGCGATCAGATCGGCGGTCCAGCTGAACGGCAAGCCGCTGGCAAAGGTCGGCACCAGCGCCGCCGCCACCCAGATGGCGGCAAAGATCAGGTAAGGCGCCACCCGGAACAGCCAGGATGCCGAGCCGGCCAGCACCACATCCTTACGCAGCAGCTTGCGCAGGTCGCGATACGGTTGCAGCAGCGACGGGCCGCGCCGGCGCAATAGTTGTGCTTTCAAGGTACGAACCCAGCCGGTGATCAGAGGTGCGAGCAACAAGATCAGCAGCATTTGCCCGCCCTGTACCAGATAGCCGGTGATCAGCGCCATAATGCTATTCCCAACAGGAGCAATACCAGCGCACCGAATACCAGGCTCAGGTACTGGCGAATCGTCAGATATTGCAAATAATTTAATTTTGTTGAAATTTTGATGATCGCGGCGGTGAGCGGCGCGTAACCGCAATCCCAGACCGGATCGCGCAACTGAACTGCAAATTGCGCTGCTCGCCCATCGCCCGGCGGCGGCATCGTCACGTGTTCGCGGGCCTGGAACACGACGCTGCCGAAGACGCGGCGAATCGGTTGCGCGAAACTGCCGGCTGTGTATTGGGCAGCAGGGCTGGCATTGGGGAAACCGCAATCCCAGGCTGGGCTGCGCCGGACGCTATTGGATGCGAACCGGTGGATCGATACAGCGGCGAATATGCCGGATAACGCCATGAACAGCAGCACCAAAAGACCGTTGTAGCTGCTCTTCACATCCGCGACGGGCACCAGGGTCAACCACGGCTGACTCTGTTGCGCTGGCAACTGGGCGCCGCCGTTGAGCAGACCCACTGCTGGCGATAATCCATCCACCACCAGTCCGGGCAAAATTCCAGCCAGCAGGCACAAGGCCGCCAGAGAGAACAATGCCGCCAATGAATAGCGATCGGTCTCTTGCGCTTTTGCAGCCGCCGGCGAACGGGGGCGGCCGAGGAAGGTGATGCCAAAGGCTTTGACGAAACAGGCGGCCGCTAAGGCAGCAGACAACGCCAACAGCGCCCCGGCTGCCGGGGCCAGGAATTTGAGCAGCCATTGCGGCAATTCCGGTGTCAGCAAAATCGCCTGGAAGGTCAGCCATTCCGAGACAAAACCGTTCAATGGCGGTAGCGCCGAAATCGCCGCCGCGCCAATCAGGAAAGCCAGCGCGGTCCACGGCATCGGGTGAATCAATCCGCCCAGCCGTTCCATATCGCGTTCGCCGGTTGCGGTCAAGACTGCGCCGGTCCCCATAAACAACAGGCTTTTGAACAGTGAGTGATTCAGCACATGAAACAGTGCAGCGGTCAGCGCCAGCGCGGCGCTGGCGTACATTTGATTGCTCTGGAAGGCCAGGGCAAGACCTAAACCGATGAAAATAATACCAATATTCTCAACGGTGTGATAAGCCAGCAGCCGTTTCAAATCATGCTGCATCAACGCATACAACACCCCGAGCACCGCTGTGATTCCACCCAGCGCCAGCACGAGCCCGCCCCACCACCATGCGACCGGTTCCCCCAATAGATCGAAGACGATGCGGATGAAGCCGTACACGGCGACCTTGGTCATGACGCCGCTCATCAGCGCCGATACGTGGCTGGGCGCGGCGGGGTGCGCCAGCGGTAACCAGACATGCAAGGGGACCAGTCCAGCTTTGGAACCGGTTCCTATCAGCGCCAGAATCAACGCCAGCGCCGCCAGTCCTGGCGTCATCTCCACGGTTCGGATCGTGGCGAAGTCATAACCGCCATTGGCGCCAGCCAGCAGGCCGAAGGCCAATAGCAGCGCCAGCGTGCCAAGGCAGGCCATGACCAGATACAGATAACCGGCGCGGGCATTGGCTGGTTCCCGGTGATGGGCCATGACCAGCGCCCAGGAACTCAGCGACATGAATTCCCAGGCGAACAGGAAGGTAAAGGCGTCGTCAGCCAGCAGCACTAAATTCATGTCGGCTAGAAACGCGGGGTAGAACGGTAACACCCGCCCCGGTGCTGGTTCATGCTGGCCATAACCCAGCGCAAATAGGCTGGCGACCGCGCCGCCCAAATTAACCACTATCAGGAAGAAAGCGGATAGTGCGTCCAAGCGGAAATGCGCACCCAGCCAAGGCAAGCCCAAAGGTAAGGTGAGCGTGACTGGTGCGGCGGCGTTCAGCAGATGCGTCAGCGCCATCCCCAGCAGGATGACGCAAATCACTAAGCTGATCCCGTAGATCTGACGGCTGCAACTCGCTCGGCGTGAAGCGAGGATGGCATAGAGGCCAATAGCAAGCAGGATCATGGACAAACTTAACAGCAGCGGCAGTGGCATGGTGGTGAAATTCACTCGTTAAACACCTTGAATATTAAGAAGTTGCTGATCTTGCTGATTCGGCGTGAGCATCATCCAGCAGTTCTCTTTTCAAGTGATGACATCAAGCCAATACCTGTTGGCTAGAAACTGACCCGTGCAAATAACGCCGCACTCGCGTTAACGCCTGCGGTAGGTTGGCTGATAACAATAGCTTGCCAGGAATATTATGTAATCCAGCCCGGCGCATCAGCAGCGCCGGTTGCCCATGCACACCGGCGACTGCGACTAAAATGCCATCGCCGCGCAAGCGTTCGATGGCCGAATCCAACGCCACTAAGCCCGATACGTCCATGACAGTGACTCCGCTGATGTCGATAATCACGGCCCGCGGCCGTCCAGCGATATCATGGAGGGCGCTCATCGCCTTTTCAGCAGCGCCGAAAAATAGGGAGCCAGCGATTTCATATAACTGTACCCCGTCGGGCAATGGGCTTTCCAAGTGCGGGTGATCAGCTTCCAGCAGTTTGCTACCGCTTAGCGCCGCCATGCGGTTCATGAACAACAGCGATGCTAAGACCACACCAACGCTGATGGCGATCACCATGTCGAAGATGACGGTTAATCCGAAGCAGACCAGCAAAACCAAAATGTCACTACCTGGCGCTACCTGAAAAATATGGCGAAAATGTTTCAACTCACTCATATTCCAGGCTACCAGCAACAACAAGGCTGCGAGTGCCGCCATCGGCAGATATCCCAGCAACGGTGCTAGCGCTAGCAACACCAGCAAAATGAACAGTGCATGGAACACGGCAGCTAATGGGCTACGGGCGCCGGCACGGATGTTCGCTGCCGTGCGGGCCAGTGCACCCGTCGCTGCAATACCGCCGAAGAATGGCGCAACCGTATTGCCGATACCCTGCCCAATCAGTTCAGCGTCAGGATCATGCTTAGTCCCCGTCATGCCGTCAGCGACGACGGCACATAGTAGTGACTCGATCGCGCCGAGCAACGCAATCGCCATCGCTGACCCCAGCAACTCCTTGAGCAATCCCAGTGATAACCCCAATGGCTGGCCATCTGGGCCAGGCAACTGCCACGGTAGTACGAACTGCGGCAGGAAGGGCGGGATGCCCGGTAGAGTTTGGTTATTCTGAACATAGCTGAAACGGGAGGCAATGGTGGCGACCTGGAATCCGTCCACCGTTTGGCTCAACAGCCAAGCCAGCGCTGTGGCGATGACGATGCCGGCCAACGGTGCCGGCAAGCCGGTTTTGAGACGCGGCCACGCCAGCAGCAGAGCTAGGGTCACTACGCCGATCAGGAAATCCGGCGCGTGTAAACCCGGCAACGCCTGCCCCGCTAACCAAATCCTCTCTAAAAAGTGCTCCGGTTGCGTGGCCAGTTGCAGGCCAAAAAAATCTTTAAGTTGTAGGCTGGCGATCACAATCGCGATGCCGGTGGTAAAACCAGTGGTTACCGGATAGGGAATGAACTGAATCAGTTTGCCCATGCGCGCCACGCCCATTCCGATCAACATGATGCCTGCCATACCACTAGCCGTTACCAGTCCACCGAGTCCATATTTTTCGGCAATGGGATGCAGGATGACGATGAAAGCGGCCGTTGGCCCGGACACGCTAAAACGAGAACCGCCGGTCAGCGCGATCAGTAGGCCCGCGACGATAGCCGTGTATAAGCCATATTGGGGTGGCACCCCGCTACCGATGGCCAGCGCCATGGCCAGTGGCACCGCGACGACACCCACCGTAATGCCGGCCAGCAGGTCAGATTGAAATTTCGATAGATTATAGCCACCACGCAGTTTGTCGCGCAGGGCGGTGCCAAAGGGAAGATACAAAGAATGCTGTTGGTCCGGTTTCATGGGTGTTACTAGGGCACTGCCCGTTATCAGTGATGGATAGAGCTCCTGAATCTATGGCTTATTTGGAGAAGAAGGCGGCTGAATAATAATGGGTTTTTCTTCATCCTGATCAGATTCCCGGACAAAATACCCGGACTCGTTTTCCAAATAGAATTCAATAAGTTCCAGCGGAATCGCCCTAAGCTGCGCCAGGAACACCATGGAATTTTTGAAGCCTTCCAGTTCGCTAATCGTCATGGTCATATGATTGCTCTGCTTTGTTGAATAAAGTCCGCAGTCTCTTGGCCATTTGTGCTATGGCAAGGCCATAAAGCCGAACAATTTCGATGGTGGCGTCGAGCCTTTTAGCGTTTCAGCCGGACCCCGCGTCCGCCGCCTTCACTGACCGCGCCTTCGCCGATCAATTCCACGCCCGCGGCTTCGAGCGCAGTGATGAGCTTGACCAGCGAATCGACATTGCCACGGATGGTGCCGTTGCTGCGTTCCATGCGCTGGATCGTGGGCAAGGACAAATCAGCCGCTTTGGCAAGGGCGCGCTGGTCCATGCCCAACAGCGCGCGCGCTGCTTTCAACTGGGTCACTGTGATCATGATGAAATTATCATATATTATCTTTAAAAATTTGTATTTCCATCGTTATATTTTACCTTTAAAATATTAAATTAATACTATCATGGTTTAATATTGAATTAAAATAGATCATATTTCATGCAATTTGGTAGGCTGCTGCTCATGAACCATCATCACCTCACCAGGAATCGCTTGAACCATGGCTGATAATTTCGACGAACGCGCTCTGCGCTACCATCGCATGACTCCCTACGGCAAGATCGAAGTCACCCCGACCAAGCCGCTGGCCAACCAGATTGATCTGGCGCTGGCTTATTCCCCCGGCGTGGCCGCCGCTTGCACGGTGATTGCCGAAGACCCTCGCGAGGTCTCTACGGTCACTGCTCGCGGCAATCTGGTGGCGGTCATCACCAACGGCACCGCCGTGCTGGGTTTGGGCGACATCGGCCCGCTGGCGGCCAAACCGGTGATGGAAGGGAAAGGTGTGCTGTTCAAGAAATTCGCCGGTGTCGATGTGTTCGATATCGAAATCAGCGAACGCGACCCTGATAAGCTGGTTGAGATCATTGCCAGCCTGGAACCGAGTTTTGGCGGCATCAATTTGGAGGATATTAAGGCGCCAGAATGCTTTCAGATCGAGCGCCGGTTGCGCGAGCGGATGAAAATCCCGGTGTTCCATGACGACCAGCACGGCACCGCGATCATCACCGCTGCCGCCGTGCTCAATGCCCTGTCGCTGGTCAATAAGAAGATCACCGAGGTCAGGGTGGTCACCTCCGGCGCCGGCGCGGCCGGCATCGCCTGCCTCGATTTGCTGCTCGGTTTGGGCCTGCGGCGGGAAAACGTCATCGTCTGCGACAGCCGGGGCGTCATCTATCAGGGACGCGGCAATCTCGATGCGGAGAAAGCCGCCTATGCCGCCGACACTCCGGCGCGCACCCTGGGCGAGGCGATCGTCGGCGCGGATATTTTCCTGGGGCTGTCCAAGGCCGGGGTGCTCACCGGAGATATGGTGAAAACCATGGCCGATCAGCCGCTGATTCTGGCGCTGGCCAATCCCGTGCCCGAAATCATGCCGGAGGAGGCCCTGGCCGCGCGGCCCGACGCCATCATCGCCACCGGCCGCTCCGACTATCCCAACCAGGTCAACAACGTCCTTTGTTTCCCCTACATTTTCCGGGGCGCGCTGGATGTGGGCGCTACCACGATCAATCAGGCCATGCAACTGGCCTGCGTCCGCGCCCTGGCAGAACTGGCGCGCGAGCCGCACTCTCAGGAAGAAACTGCCGCCTACGGCGATCAGCAAATCACTTTCGGACCGGAATACCTGATTCCTAAACCGTTCGAGCCGCGCCTGCTGCTCACCTTGCCGCTGGCGGTTGCCAAGGCGGCGATGGACAGCGGTGCCGCTACCCGCCCGATCGAGGATTTTACCGCCTACCGCATGCAGCTCAGCCAGCGCGTCTACCGTTCCGGTCTGATCATGCGTCCGGTGTTCGACCGTGCCAAGGCCGATCTCAAGCGGGTGATTTATGCCCAAGCCGAGGAAGAACGGATGCTGTGGGCGGTGCAAGGCGTGATCGATGACGGTCTTGCCAAACCCATTCTGATCGGGCGGCGCGGGCGCATCGAACAACGCATCGCCGAATTGGGTCTGCGCATCCGCCCCGGTCAGGATTTTGAGATCATCGACCCCCAGAACAACCCGTACTACGAGGAATGCTGGCAGGAATACCACAAGTTACGCGGACACTATGGGGTCGATCCTAACAAAGCCCGGGTCCGGGTCAACACCCGCGCCACGGTGATCGGGGCGCTGATGCTGCGCCTCGGCTACGGCGATGCGTTGCTGTGCGGATTAATTGGCGGTTTTCCCGATCATGTGGAATATGTGCTGGACATTGTTGGTTTGCGCGAAGGCGTTAAGACGCCGGCCGCTATGAATATGCTGATTACCACGCACGGACCGCTGTTTTTCTGCGACACTGACATCAACACGGACCCAACGGCTGAGGAAATCGCCGACATCACCTTGCTGGCGGCGGAGGAGGTTGGCCGCTTTGTGCCGCCGAAGATCGCTCTGCTATCCCACTCTAGCTTTGGTTCACACAAGTCGCGGCAGGCACGTAAGATGGCCGAGGCATTGCAGATCATCCGCCAGCGCGCGCCTGATCTGGAGGTGGACGGCGAGATGCGCGGCGATGCTGCTTTGTCCGAGGAATTGCGCAGCCGGGTGTTTCTGCATTCGCAACTGAAGGGTGCGGCCAATCTGTTGATCATGCCCAATGCCGACGCTGCCAATATCTCCCACAACTTGCTCAAGGAAGTGACTAACAGCGTCTCGGTGGGACCGTTCATGCTCGGTCTGGCCAAACCGGCGCATATTCTGACCCGTTCAGCGACCGCGCGGCGGATCATTAACATGACCGCGATCGCTGCGGTCGATGCGCAGGAATATCGACTCCACCGGCAGTCTGTTTGATCTAAAACAGGGCGATCTTACCCAGGATTTTCGCTCAGCAACTTTCTGTCGTCATCCCGGATGGCGCGTGAGCGGAAATCCTGATTAAGCAGCTGCTTGATTAATATCTTGAAGAGCGGACATTATACTTGCCGCCGCCATCGCGCTAAATCACGGCGGCGGACCTTGCCATTGGCGGTGCGCGGTAGGGTATCGGTAAAGATGATCTCCCGTGGGCACTTATAAGCGGCCAGATGGGCGTGGGCATGGGCCAGCAACGGTGCAGCGTCTATCCCGTCCGGTTCATCGGGATCACGCGGGACCACAAACGCGGCAATCACGCTGACTTCATCGCGTACCTGCAATTCAGTCACCGCAACTTCTGCAACCGCCGGATGCTGGCTGAGGCAATGCTCTACTTCCAGCGGCGATACCCGGTAGCCCATTGCATTCATCACGTCGTCATTGCGGCCGTGGTAATACAAGTACCCGGCGGCATCGAAATGCGCCAGATCACCGCCGATGAACCACTCGCCCCGGTAGACAAGATCCTCTTCATCTGGCCGGTTCCAGTAGCCCCGCATTAACCCTGGATCACTGCGGTGCACCGCCAGCAGACCGATCTCGCCCGGCGGCAATGGCGTATCGCCTTCTTCGACCGGCAATATGGCTACACAGCGGCCTTGCTGAACCTTGCCTGGGCTACCGGGTTTAACCGGTGACTGGAGCGATGAGGAAATGTAGGTGGAGCACTCGCTCATACCCAGCGCCTCATACAGTTCCTTGCCGGTAATTGAGCGCCACTGCTCCAGCAGCGCCACGCTCAGCGCCTCGCCAGCGGTCAGCCCGTGGCGCAGGCTGGACAGATTAAAATCGCGCACGTCGTTGTATTTCAATATCTGCCGGTATAGTCCCGGTACAGCGGCAAACAGGGTTGCCCGGCATTTTTCCATCAGCACCGGCCAAACCGTGACATCGCGCGGTCCGTTGTACAGCACCGTTGTTGCCCCATTCGCCCAGGGATCGGTCAGCCCCACCCCAAGGGTATAGGTCCAGTTGAACGCTCCGGCATGGAGAATCACATCATCTGGGCAAATGCCATACCATCCCTGATACATCGGCCGCCGCCCCCACGCTGAACGCTGGGCATGCAGCACACCCTTGGGCTGTCCTGTCGTGCCCGAGGTGTAGATCAGAAAAGCCGGGTCATCAGCGGCCGTGTCTGCATACCCCAGCGGTGCATTATTTTTCCGCAACGCCATGATGGCGGATGGATCTAGCACCCGGACTCCCGGCGGCGGTTCGATCGCCAAATCATCCGATACGGCTAAGATCCGGGCGCCAGAATCCGTCAGCAGGAAGTCGGCTTCCTCTTCAGTCAATTGTGCGGAGGAGGGTAGGGGGACGCAGCCAGCGGCAATGGCGCCGAAAAACAGCAAAGCATAATCGCTGGTGTTGCCCATGCGAATCATGATGCGTTCGCCAGGTTCTAGACCCAAGCGGCGCAACCCCGCTGCTGTCCGTTGCACGGTGTCATTCAGCTGCCTGTATGTCCAGCATTCTGCGCTGGCGATTGGCGCGTGAGCGTCGGATATGACCATCAGTGCTACTTTATCCGGGGTCGTCCGCGTTGCTGCCTCCAGACAATAACGCGCCATATTGAACTGTGTGGGTGGCAGTTCGCCGGTATAACCTTGTGTGTTTTTCATCGTTTATCCTTTACCCGGTTCCTGATTTCTGACTTTATGACCGTTCACTCCCGTCGTTTGCAAGCAGGCGAGGGGAGTGAACGGTTACCTGACGTTTATTTCCAGAAATCGGGATGGAACAACAGCAATACGGGAAATACTTCCAACCGGCCAACGATCATGGCGATGGTCAGCAAAACGGTGGCGGTATCGCTGATCGAGCTGAAATTAGCAGCCGTATCGCCCAAACCCACCCCCATGTTATTCAAGCCGGCTGCTGCCGAGCCAAATGCGGTGACCAAATCCAATCCCGTTCCCACCAGCGCCAGTGACAGAACGCAGTAGCAGAAAATATAAAGATAGTAAAATCCCCATACGGCCTGCATCACCCGGTCGGGAATTGGACGATTGCCGAGTTTGACCGCAATTTGTGCGGTGGGACGGATCAATAACCGGATCTCGCGCACGCTTTGTTTATACAGCAGCAGGAAGCGGATTGCCTTGATGCCGCCGCAGGTTGAACCCACGCAGCCGCCAAAAAAGCTGCCCAGCAATAGCAATAAAGGAATAAAAAATGGCCAGCCCGAGTAATTGGCTGTCGTATGGCCATTGCTGGTTACGATGGAGAGGCTCTGGAAAAATCCGTGGTGGAGCGCCTCCCATAACGAAAATGTGTTGCTGAAATAGAGGCATGCGCATGTCAAGGCGACAATCCCGCCGATGACAGCCAGGAAAAACCGGAATTCCGCATCTCGAAATATGACTCGAAGGCTACCGGTGCGCAATGCCATGAAATACAAAGCGAAATTAACCGCTGCGATCAGGGTGAAAATTCCGGAGATCAGTTCGATGGGCAGGCTATTGAAATAACCGATACTGTCATCATGGGTTGAAAAGCCGCCCAGCGCCAGCGTGGAGAAGCTGTGGCAAACCGCATCAAATGGACTCATTCCCGCAGCCCAAAACGATAATGCACAGGCCACATTCAAGCCAAAATAGATAGCCCAGAGATTCTTGGCGGTTTCGGTGATACGCGGTGTCAGCTTCTCATCTTTCATCGGTCCCGGCGTCTCTGCCTTATAGAGTTGCATACCGCCCACCCCTAGCATTGGCAGTAAAGCGACAGCTAGCACCACCACGCCCATGCCGCCGAGCAGATTTAGTTGTGCCCGGTAATACAGGATTGCCTTGGGTAACGCATCGAGACCGGAAAGAATGGTGGCGCCCGTGGTGGTTAAACCGGATGCGGTTTCAAACACGGCATCCACGAGCCGCATATGGGGATGTTCAGCCAGCATGAACGGTATCGCGCCCAGCAGGGAGAGCAGCACCCAGAATGCAACCACCACCACGAAACCATCCCGGTTGCGCAAGTCTGCTTTGAGCCGGCACACGGGCAGCCAGCAGAGCAATCCGAACCCCAATGTCACCCCGAAGGTTTCCGCGAAAGGCGCTACGACGTCATAGCCGTCGTACCACCAGGCTACTGCAATCGGCGGTAGCATCGTGGCGCTGAACAGGATCATGAGCAAACCTACCATGTACAGCGCGGTTTTGAATGGCGCCCGGTGCTGAATGTGTTGTGTCTTCCAGCGCATTCTGGCCGGCGTCACAGCCGGTTTGGCGGGCTCTTTTTCGCTGTGCTCTTCGTCAAGCTTCTTGGATTCACTGTCCTGTAGGTCTGAAAATAAACTGAACGCTGCTTCGTCGCGATCTGTCTGATCATTCATTCTCAATGCTCAATTCCAAAAGCCAGGCACGAACAGCAATAGCAATGGAAAAACCTCCAATCGGCCCAGCAGCATGGATAAGGTTAGCAACCAGGTCGCTGCGTCGTTCAGGGGTGCAAAATTGGAAGCTGTGGCGCCCAGTCCTACGCCCATATTGTTTAAACAACCCGCCACTGAGCCGAATGCCGTGACCAAATCCACGCCGGTAGCTGCCAGCGCCAGTGAGAAAAAGCAGTAGCTGAGAATGTAGAGGAAATAAAACCCCCACACTGCTTGCATCACCCGGTCGGCCATCGGGCGGTTGCCGACCTTGACCGTAATTTGCGCGCTGGGCCGGATCAGTAACTGGATCTCGCGCCAGCTTTGTTTAAAGAGCAACAGGAAACGAAAGGCTTTGATACCGCCACAGGTTGAACCCACACAACCGCCAAAAAAACTGCCCAATAATAACAATAAAGGTACAACGAACGGCCAGTCCGCGGGATAACCGGCGGCGGTCAGGCCATTGTCAGTGATGATCGAAGCTGCCTGGAAAAAGCCGTGGTAAATAGAGTCCCATAATGGAAACTTTCCGCTGTGATAAAGGTACAGACAAGTCGCTGCGATGATGCCCCCCATGACTCCCATGCAGAATTTGAATTCGGCATCGCGGAACACGGCCTTGAGACTGCGTGAGCGCCACGCTAAAAAGAAAAGCGCGAAGTTAACCGCCGCTACCAATGAGAAAACGCCCGCGATCAACTCAATCGCTGGACTCTGAAAATAACCGATGCTGGCGTCGTGAGTGGAGAAGCCGCCCAATGCCAACGTGGCGAAGCTGTGGCAGAGGGCATCAAAGAAATTCATGCCGGCCGCCCAGAATGACAGGGTGCAAATTACATTCAGCCCGGCATAGATGTACCAGAGATTCTTAGCGGTCTCGGTGATGCGCGGTGTCAGTTTCTCATCCTTCATCGGCCCTGGAGTCTCCGCCTTGTAGAGTTGCATCCCGCCAATGCCAAGCATCGGCAATAAGGCCACCGCCAGCACCACGATGCCCATGCCGCCCAGAAAATTCAGTTGCGCCCGGTAATACAGGATTGCCTTGGGTAGTGTATCGAGACCGGAAAGAATCGTGGCGCCTGTGGTGGTCAGGCCGGAAACGGTTTCGAATACCGCATCCACGAGCCGCATATGCGGATGTTCGACCAGCATGAACGGCAGCGACCCGAATAGCGACAATAAAAACCAGAACATCACCACGACCACAAAGCCATCCCGGTTACGCAGATCCGCCTTAAACCGGCATACCGGCAGCCAGCACAGCAGGCCCAGTGCCAGCATAGCCCCCATCGCCTCTGCGAACGGCATGACCACTTGGTAGCCGTCATACCACCAGGCCACAGCGATGGGCGGCAACAAACTGACGCTGAACAGGATCATCAACAGTCCGATCATGTACAGCGCTGTCTTGACCGGTGCGCGCCGCTGCACCATTAACCACTCTTGACCGACTGTTATCGCCTGCATTGCCGTTGTCCTGCTGTGAATGGAGTTCCACAATTCTGCGCTTAAATTTTATTTCCAGAAATCTGGCAGGAATAACAATAGCAGCGGAAATACCTCCAGCCGGCCAACCAGCATCGCCAGCGACATCAGCCAAGTTGCCGTATCGTTCAATACGCTGAAGCCGCCCGCCGTATCGCCCAAACCAACGCCCATGTTATTCAGGCACGCTGCTGTCGTGCCAAACGCGGTGACTAAATCCACGCCGGCTGCCGCTAGCGCGAGGGAGAAGGCGCAGTAGCATAAAATGTACAGATAATAAAATCCCCATACTGCCTGCATGATCCGGTCAGGAATGGGATGATCGCCCAGCTTGACAGCAATCTGGGCCGTTGGCCGGACTAAGAGCCGGCTCTCACGCACGCTCTGTTTATAGAGCAGCAGAAAACGGATGGCTTTGATACCGCCACAGGTTGATCCGACGCAACCGCCAAAAAAACTGCCCAGCAGCAATAGCAGCGGTACGAACGCCGGCCAATGCTCCTCAGCGGGATAACTCGCTGTGGTCAGGCCCGTGCCGGTAATAATCGAAATACCCTGAAAAGCACCTAGATGAATGGATTTCCACAGCGCCCCCCCGTCCATATACAAGTGCAGGCAAGCGAAAGCGACAATACCAGCCACCACCTTCATGCAAAACTGGAATTCCGCATCGCGGTACACGGCGCTTAGGCTGCGTAGCCGCCAAGCCAGGAAGTACAAGGCGAAGTTAACCATCGCCACTAACATAAAAAGAACGGTGATCCACTCCATCACAGGATCTTGGAAATAGCCAATGCTGGCGTCATGAGGAGCAAATCCCCCCAGCGCTACCGTTGTAAAACTGTAGCAAACGGCATCAAAGGGACTCATTCCGGCCAGCCAATAGGCCAAAAAGCACAAAAAATTCAACCCCACATAGATGTACCAGAGATTCTTGGCCGTCTCGGTAATTCGCGGCGTCAGCTTTTCATCTTTCATCGGTCCAGGCGTCGACGCCCGGTAGAGCTGCATGCCGCCAATCCCCAGCATCGGCAGCAGGGCCACTGCCAGCACGACAATTCCGATTCCGCCCAGAAAATGCAATTGTGCCCGGTAGTACACAATTGCTCTGGGCATCGTATCCAGCCCAGAAAGCACCGTCGCGCCAGTGGTAGTCAAACCGGAAACCGTTTCGAACACTGCGTCGACAAAGCGGACCTGGGGTTGATCAGACAATATGAATGGCAATGCGCCTAGCAGCGATGACAGTACCCAGAACACCACGACCAGGATAAAGCCATCGCGATTGCGTAAATCAAGTTTGAACCGGCACACCGGCAGCCAGCATAGTAGTCCTAAGCCCAGCGTTGTCCCGAGCGTTTCCATGAACGGCAAAACCACATCTCCACCGTCGTACCACCATGCTACGGCAATCGGTGGCAACATGGTGGCGCTGAACAAGATCAGCAATAGTCCGACCATATACAGCCAGGTCTTAATAGGAGCCGGCTGGTAAGCTTGCCGCTGAAATTTCTGTCCAGCCCATTGCGCAATTAATTTATTGCGGGCGGCGTGTTCATTCGAAGGCGGGGTTTCAGGTATTTCACTCTGCAAAGCTTGGTCGCTCATCAAGTATCCTGACTATTATGTGATGACGTAGTCTGGGCGTCCTGCCGGCGTTTCCGGCGCGCGAATTTATCGTGTTATCGAGTGTATGAGTTATTATGGTTAGAAGAATCTACTCCCGTCTGCCAGGATGTCCACAGAATCCAAGCCATTTTTCAGGAAATGACCAAGATTGCTCAACCCGGCGCCCTTTTCCGGGAGCCTTGCCGCATATCGAACCTAATCACCAATGCTTATGATTTTGCGCGTTGCTAAAGGAGATTAAAGAATGAAACTCACTAGCCCCGTCTTGCGCGATCACCAACCCATCCCTGCCGAGTATGCCTTTGGCATCGCCGATCCTGAACAGCATGTCGTATTCGGCTCGAATATCAATCCGCCGCTTGCCTGGAGTGAACTCCCTCCGGGAACCCGGTCGTTGGTTTTGATCTGCCATGACCCGGACGTGCCGACCCAGGCAGATGACGTCAACCAGGAAGGACGGCAAGTACCGGCTGACTTACCGCGCACTGATTTTTATCACTGGATTTTGGTGGATTTAGCCCCAGCCCCGGAACATATCCTGGCTGGTGAATTTGCCAAAGGGGTAACGCCCGGTGGCAAATCGGGGCCGGAAGCCCCGCGCGGCACCCGTCAAGGTATCAACAACTACCGGGAATGGTTCGCGAGCGATCCGGCTATGGCAGGCCGTTACTTCGGCTATGATGGGCCATGCCCGCCCTGGAACGACAGTATTATTCACCACTATATTTTTACTCTGTATGCGCTTGACATAGAACGCTGCCCGATGGAAGGTGATTTCACCGGACCCGAAGTGCTGACGGCAATGGCTGGCCATGTATTGGATCAGGCCAGTTTAACGGCCACGTATAGTCTTAACCCGGCCATATCGGCCTGAGTCTCGGGCAAACTCTGCCCTTCTTTTTACATTTACCAGGAGGTTGCGATGAGTTTCGCCGATTCTTCCAACGCCGATAAGCGCCGGCTTAAACGCTGGTATTTGGTGATGTACCTGCGGGTTTATGACCAGGATACTCAGGAGCTGCTAGGTCATATTGTGGACATTAATAAAGAAGGCATCCGTTTGGTCAGCGATAAACCGGTGCCGTTAAGCCGGACGTTCCGGTTATGGCTGGATGTTCCTAAGGAGAACAGTTCGCATCAGCGTATTTTCTTGGATGCAGAGAGCCTGTGGTGCGGCCGGGATATTAATCCGGATTTTTACGATACAGGTTTCCGCATCCTGAATATTGGCACGTCAGCACTCTTGCAACTGCAATTATTGATCGAGGAATTTAAATTCTGAGAATGGCATTCAATATGCATTGAACAACTTGACGCATGCGCATAGGTCAGCCTCATGGTCTATTTGGGCTGGAATAGCAGTCAAGCTGGAGGATGCAATGATGTCATTCACGATCGCCGCTGACAAAGCATTGGTTTGGGACCGGCAGCAAAATCAGATGGTGCAAAAAATCCGGGTTGTCGTAAGCCTGATAGGCAACCGGGGAAGCGTTTATCGCGAAGCCGGACCGCTGTATGCGGAAACCGGACAGGAAGTGTTTGAAGCCGTGCAGTTATTGCGTACACGGCTGATTCAATCGCTGGCATCTGGGGTTGGTTGAACACGGTGGACGAATACGATGCCCAGGCTTGCCCCAAGATTATTTGCCGTCTGGTTTGTTTCTTCAATATCCGTGCGGCCTGAGTCACCCTCAGGCCGCGCCATTGCCCCCTGATTGCACCATTACTGGGCATGCATGCTGCATTGCTCATCCTGTGAATAAGTGATTCTGTTTCCAATTGATGGGGCAAATGCCTGCGAAGAATTTCGATTGGAGCTGACTTGCATCGCCACTCTCGCTAGAATCCTTTCCCCTTCTTCGCATGACAATGGAGCCGTAACGTGCAGGAACTCAATCCCTACTTTAACCAGATTCAAGACCTCCAGGAGCGCTGTGCGTCCCTGAGGGGGTATCTTTGACTTTGAGACCCGGCGTGAACGATTGATCGAAGTTAGCCGCGAATTGCAGGAACCCGCCATCTGGAATGACCCGGAGCGCGCACAAGCGCTCGGTAAGGAACGGGCGCAGTTAGAAGCGGTTGTAGAGCGGCTGGAAAGCCTTGGCCGTGGTCTGAACGAAGCCGCTGAGCTATTGGTGCTGGCTGGCGAAGAGAACGACGAAGCAGCGATTGCCGAAATCGTCCGGGATTTAGAACGGCATGGCCGCATTGTGGCTGATCTGGAGTTTCAGCGGATGTTCTCCGGCGAGCTGGATTCTAGTAACGCCTTTCTTGATATCCAGTCCGGTTCTGGCGGCACCGAGGCTCAGGACTGGGCGGAGATGTTGCTGCGCATGTATCTGCGCTGGGGGGAGCGGCACGGTTTCAAAACCGAACTGCTGGAAGCTTCGCCGGGTGAAGTGGCGGGTATTAAGAGCGCCAGTGTTCGCTTTGAAGGCGATTATGCTTTCGGCTGGCTACGCACTGAAATTGGCGTTCATCGCCTGGTCCGCAAATCACCGTTTGATTCCGGTAACCGCCGCCATACCTCGTTTGCCGCCGTCTTTGTTTCTCCAGAAATTGATGACAGCATTGAAGTGGACATTAACCCGGCTGATTTGCGCGTTGATGTTTACCGCGCCTCCGGAGCAGGCGGTCAGCACGTTAACCGTACTGAATCAGCCGTGCGCATTACCCACCTGCCGACCAACATTGTCGTGCAGTGCCAGAATGACCGCTCTCAGCACAAGAATCGCGCTACTGCTATGAAGCAGCTTAAAGCCAAGCTCTATGAATTTGAGCAACAGAAGCGCAATACTCAGGCTCAGGCGCTTGAAGACAGCAAATCCGATATCGGCTGGGGCAGCCAAATCCGCTCCTATGTGCTGGATCAATCGCGCATTAAGGACTTGCGCACCGGCGTCGAGACTGGAAACACCCAGGCGGTGCTGGACGGTGACCTGGATAATTTCATCGAGGCGAGTTTGAAGAGCGGGCTGTAGTCCTCGTGAGATCGTCCGCATCACCCAGCCAGATACGCCAGTTAAACGATTAATTCTAGTCAGACGACGAATATCTATGAGCGAAACAACCGGATTCTCCACGCTTTCCATTGACGAGAATAAGCTGATTGCACTGCGCCGGCAAAAACTCCATGAATTACGCCAGCAGGGCAATGCCTATCCTACTGACTTCCGGCGCGACACCCTGGCGGCGGAATTGCACATCGCTTATGGCGGCAAGGACAATGCCGAACTGGAAGCCGGATCGCACCGGGTGCGGATTTCCGGGCGGATGCTCGCCCAGCGGATCATGGGTAAGGCCAGTTTCGTGCGGTTGCGCGACCAATCCGGCGATATTCAATTGTTTGTCCAAAAGAGCGCTTTACCGGAAGGACGATACGAAGCATTCAAAACCTGGGATTTAGGCGACATCCTTGGTGCTGAAGGGGTTGTGTTCAAGACCAAGACGGGTGAACTGTCTATTAAAGTCGATACGTTGCGGCTGCTCACCAAATCGTTACGCCCTCTGCCAGAGAAATTCCACGGGTTGGCTGATCAGGAAACCCGTTATCGCCAGCGTTATGTAGACCTGATCATGAACGAAGCCACGCGTGCCACCTTCCGGTTGCGTTCGGCTCTGATCGCCTACATCCGCGAATTTTTTAATCAGCGGGGTTTTCTGGAAGTTGAGACGCCGATGATGCAGCCTATCCCTGGCGGTGCAGCGGCGCGGCCGTTCATCACCCATCACAATGCGTTGGATATGCAGTTATATTTGCGCATCGCCCCGGAACTGTATTTGAAACGGCTGGTGGTTGGCGGGTTCGAGAAAGTCTATGAGATCAACCGGAATTTTCGTAATGAGGGGCTATCTACCCGCCACAACCCCGAATTCACCATGCTGGAATTCTATCAAGCTTACGCGGACTACCGCGATCTGATGGATCTGACTGAAGTGTTGCTGCGCAGCATGGCGCAAGCCCTGCTCGGCGATACGATCATCCCCTATCAAGGTGAGAGCTATGATTTTGGCCAAGCCTTTCAGCGGCTCACGGTGCGAGAGGCGGTGCTGCGTTTCAATCCGGCAATTTCTGCTGCTGAGCTGGATGATTTTGAATCTGCCCGGCGTATTGCCCAAGGATTGGGGGTAGAGGTGCGGCCAGAGCATGGTCTGGGCCGGGTGCAACTGGATATTTTCGAACAGACGGTTGAGCATCAGTTGCGTGATCCGACGTTCATCACCGCCTATCCCACCGAAGTCTCGCCGCTGGCCCGGCGCAACGATCAAGACCCCACGATTACTGACCGCTTTGAGTTGTTCGTCGGTGGACGGGAAATTGCTAATGGGTTTTCCGAGCTGAACGACCCTGAGGATCAGGCGGAGCGCTTCCGCAAGCAGGCTGAAGCCAAAGCGGCGGGGGATCATGAAGCAATGCATTACGATGCCGATTACATCCGGGCGCTGGAATATGGCTTGCCGCCGGCTGCTGGTGAAGGTATTGGCATCGACCGGTTAGTGATGTTATTTGCTGACGCGCCTTCCATTCGCGATGTGCTGCTGTTTCCGCACCTGCGTCCGGAGTAACCGGCCTGTGACAGACCAGGTAGAGAGATCAGGAGCGAAAGGCACGCTCCAGACGATTCCCGGTCAAGCTGCTCGTGCGGGCGGCAGTGGTCCTATTAGGGGCGGATTCACAATAGCGCTGCGCATCGGCACCACAATGCCGTGCTCGGCGCAGTGAGCGCGTTTTTGGTCGCGTAATGCGACCACTGACCGCTTGCAGTGCGGGCAGACCGTATGAACAGGGTGTGAAGTCGTCATGGCTTGAAGTCCTTGTGAAAGTCATCGTTAACTTTATTGGACTCCTTAATACCGGTTTTGTTTTTGCAGCGCAACAAAAATTTGCTGCTTAGCAACATCTGGTGGTGGACAAGCTATTTTTTAGTGCTTTTATTTTCAATACAACAATGAGTTGTAGTCAGGAAATGATTTTGCATAACGAAGTTTAACCGAGTCATTGTCATGTCGATTTTTTCCTTCTTTCGTGGTCACCCCCGTATCGAGCGGCCCAGAATCATCATGACTCTTCTCGTGCGGGATGAAGCCGATATCATCGAGCGGCATCTGCGCTACCATGCAGGTTTGGATATTGATGGTTTGATCGTAACCGACCATCGGTCTTGTGATGGAACGCGCGAGATTCTAGAGCAGTACCAGAAAGCTGGAGTGATTCTCGAACTGATTGATGAGCCAAGCCTGGCCTATGATCAAGTCGCTTGGGTGCATCGCATGATCGAGCGGGCGCGCGACCGTTATGGCGCGGACTATTGTATTAACAGCGATGCGGATGAATTTTGGTATGCTGCTAGCGGTTCACTGCGCAGCACGCTGGCGCGCAGCCGGGCCAGCAAAATTCAATGCCCTTCCTACAATATGCTGCCGCCCGTAGAGGGTGAGTTTTGGGCGGCGGTCGATTGTGTCCGGCGCGGGGTGCCGAAGAGCTTCACTCTCGATAGCTACAATGTCCTTTTTCACAAACCGACGCACAAGGTCATTCATCGCACTCAGGGTTATCGCCGGATTACCCCTGGCAATCATGGCGTGGACATGATGGACAATATCAGCGAGCGATCCAAAACCATTCGGCTTTACCATTACAATATCCGGAGCCGGGAGCAATTCAAACGTAAGATGTTGCAGGGTGGAGCGGCGATTGAGGCGAATACCAATAGTTTGGAGAAGCAGGGATCGCATTGGCGGTATTTTTACCGGGGGCACCAGACGGGTCAAATCGACTTTGATCAGGAATTCGATAAAGCCATTGGCCGTCATCAGCTTGCGGAGCTGCGCCGGATTGGCTGCGTCGTCACCGACCTGACCATGAGAAATATCTTCGCCGCTCGATGAGATCCCCTCTCCTTCAGCGAAGGAGAGGGCAAGAAGAGCGTAAAATGAAACTTCAACCCTTAATCCGCTCCATGAGCGTGTTAACGATCTCTTCATTGGAAGGAGAGCTAACTGTCAGTAGAATTCCTTCCTGCCGGTAAAAATCGATCAGAGGGGCGGTTTTCTGGTTGTACGTATCGAGGCGATGGCTGATGGCTTCTGCAGTCTCATCGTCCCGCTGCACGATGGGGCTGCCGCATTTATCGCAAACGCCTTCCACCTTGGACGGTTGAGTCCGGACATTGTAAATGGCCTGACACTGCGGGTTGACACAGGTGCGGCGAGTGGTGAGGCGGTTGAGAATCTCTTCGCGCGGGACTTCGATATTGGCCACCACATCCAGTTTGATGCCCAATTTATTCAATAATACCTTGAGTGCTTCGGCTTGAGGGATGGTGCGTGGAAAGCCATCCAGCAAAAACCCCTTGGTGCAATCGGATTCTTGCAGGCGCGTTTCCATGATGCCCATGATCAGTTCATCCGGTACCAGGTCGCCGGCTTTCATATAGGCTTCTGCCTTCTTGCCCAGATCTGTGCCGGCTTGTGCTGCGCCACGCAGGATATCGCCGGTGGAGATTTGTACTGAACCATCCACCTGGGTCAGTAGCTTGGCAATACTTCCCTTGCCTGCTCCCGGGGCGCCTAACAGAATGACTCGCATGATGTTCTCCTCAATTATTGGTAAATCATTGAAAGTGGGCCGCAGTCAGTTTCAGCCGCTAGGCGCTGGCTACTCGTCATTGACTGCCAAGCATCTAATGATAGTCGATAATAACAACCTCGCCTTATCAGGCTGAATCGAGCAGCAGGTGGTCATGTTTGGCGGTTCTCATTTCTCCAGTGATTGCTTCTGGAGATTTTTGAGTGCATGGTTGTTGTATCCTCCTCCGGCAATTTCAGGCTAACATGCACTATCCATCGCATCAGGATTTCTTCGCATGGCCAAACGTACTCCCTTATATGCCCGTCACCTCGCTTTGAGGGCGAAGCTGGTCGATTTCGGCGGTTGGGACATGCCGCTTCACTACGGCTCGCAACTTCAGGAACATCATCAGGTACGTAACGCTGCCGGATTGTTCGATGTCTCGCACATGACCATCATCGATTTTCCCGGTCCTGCCCCAGCCCGCGCCCTGCTGCGTTATCTGCTGGCCAACGATGTCGCCCGTCTTGGCCCCGGCAAGGCGCTTTATACGTGTATGCTGAATGATGCCGGCGGAGTGATCGACGATCTCATTGTTTACGGCCGGGGTGAAACCGGTTACCGGCTGGTGTTGAATGCGGCCACTCGCGATAAGGATCTCGCCTGGATTGCTCCACTGGCTGAGCGCTTCAACGCCTCCTGGCGCGAGCGCGGCGATTTGGCCATGTTGGCAGTGCAGGGGCCAGAAGCACTGGCGAAATTGGAGGCGGTATTGGATGCTGAGACTCTTCACGCAGTGCGAGCTAGCCGGCGTTTTCATGCCGTGGAGGGCAAAGATTTATTCATCGCTCGCACCGGCTACACTGGCGAAGATGGCGTGGAAATCATGCTGGCTGCCGAGAATGCGCCGGTGCTTTGGGATGGTTTGCTGGCCGCTGGTGTTGCGCCGTGTGGATTAGGTGCTCGCGATACGCTGCGCCTCGAAGCCGGTATGAGCCTTTACGGCAGTGACATGGACGAGACCACTACGCCGCTGGTTTCCGGGTTGGGCTGGACGGTGGCTTGGCAGCCACCGGAACGGGATTTCATCGGTCGCGCAGCCTTGGAACAGCAGCGCGCCGGCGGTATATCACAAACCTTGATTGGTCTGGTGCTGGAAGAGCGTGGTGTATTGCGCAGTCACCAGACTGTGTATGACGGTGACCGTGAAATCGGCATGACGACCAGTGGCGCTTTCTCACCCAGTTTGAACCGGGGCATCGCCTTGGCGCGAGTGGCTGCGGGTATCGGTGGCGGCTGCCAAGTCGACGTGCGTGGCAAGCGTCTGCCAGCACAGGTAGTCAAACCGCCTTTCGTTTCCCGTCCGTTGTAATTAAACGATCCCTAACCTAAACGTTCCTATCCCGATCAACCTGTTGAGGAGTCGATGATGAGCAGCACTATCCCTTCTGAACTGCGCTATACCGAGACCCATGAATGGGTGCGTTCCCAGGAAGATGGCATCGTCACTGTTGGCATCACCGATTACGCCCAGCACCTGCTTGGTGATCTGGTATTTGTAGAATTACCGGAAGCGGGTCGAGTAGTGACCGCCGCCGAAGGTTGTGCCGTGATTGAATCAGTCAAGGCGGCTTCAGATGTGTATAGCCCGGTGGATGGCGTGATTGTCGAAGTCAATGAGCTGCTGGCTGACAATCCGGAATTGATTAATCAAGATCCCTACGAGGAAGGCTGGATTCTGCGCATCAAGACCAGCGCTGATATGGAAGGTTTGCTGGACGCTGCCGCCTATGAATTGATCGCTATTGATGAAGACGAAGATGAGGAAGGTTCGTTAACCAATTCAAAGCTGGCTGGTTAAGGAGGCATTCTATTCATGCCATTTATTCCCCATACCCTGGATGATGTCCGGGTGATGCTAGACGCCATTGACGTTCCGGCGCTTGAAACCTTGTTTGATGAAATCCCGCCCTCCTTGCGCATCAGCGAGTTACCGGCTTTGCCAGATGCCTTGACTGAATGGCAGGTCAGCCGGCTGATGACAGAGCGGGCAGCGGAGCTTTCGCAACCTTTGTGCTTTCTGGGTGCCGGTGCTTATGAGCACCACACTCCCGCGGCAGTGTGGGAAATTGCTGGGCGTGGGGAATTCTACAGCGCCTACACGCCCTATCAGCCGGAAGCCAGCCAGGGTACGTTGCAAGTACTCTATGAGTATCAAAGTATGATGGCCGGGCTGACCGGCATGGCCGTCTCAAACGCATCACTATATGATGGGGCGTCGGCGCTGGCTGAAGCGCTATTGATGGCGGTGCGTGCCAACCGTAAATCTAAATCCAAGCGAGTGTTGGTTCCTCGAACGCTACATCCTTTCTACCGGAAGGCTGTCCGTTCTATTGTCCATAATCAGGACATCGAACTGGTAATATTGCCTTATGACCCGTCAGGCGGCCATACCTTGCAGGAGGCGCTGGTGCCTTATGCCGGCCAGGATTTTGCGGCATTGGTTATTCCGCAACCTAATTTCTTTGGGGTGCTGGAGGACGTCGACGAGCTGACTGACTGGGCGCATCACCATGACCTGCTGGCGGTGGCGGTGGTCAACCCCACAACATTAGCAGTACTCAAGCCACCCGGTGAATGGGGCCAGACTGGCGCCGACATTACCTGCGGCGATGGCCAGCCATTCGGCTCGCCGCTCAACTCAGGCGGTCCCTACTTCGGTTTCCTGTGTTGCCGGAAAGAATTAGTGCGGCAAATGCCAGGCCGGTTAGTGGGACGCACTGTAGATCTGGATGAAAAACATGGGTTTACTCTCACTTTGCAAGCCCGCGAGCAGCACATCCGGCGTTCTAAAGCGACGTCGAATATCTGTACGAATCAGGGTCTAATGGTGACTGCTGCTACCTTATATCTGTCGCTGCTCGGCCCGCACGGATTAGAGCAGGTTGCGGCAATCTGTCATGCGAATACCCGGATGCTGGTGGAACTGTTAAGTGCGATTCCGGGCGTCAGCCAGATATTTAACCGCCCCATGTTTCATGAAGCAGTGTTGAAGTTGCCGCATCCGGCAAGTGAAATTTTGGATGGATTATTGGCGCGTGGCATTCTCGGTGGCTTTGATCTGAGCAGTGAATACCCCGAATTGGGAAACGCGCTGCTGGTTTGCGCGACGGAGACTCGCACCGAGGCGGATTTACGGCAGTATGCTGAGGCGCTGGCGATGGTGGTTTAAGACGATTGATGTCGTGCGGTTGCGCTTGCCGGTCAATCAACTTGAGCAAGCGGCCAATGCCAATGCTTGCAACACTTCCCCATTCTGAATCTGCTGAAGAAAAACCACGATGCCGGCATCTTGAGGCACAAATTCATCGGGCAAGGAAACCGGTACAGTGTGAAAAAAATGCCCGTCGGGGCCGATCGCCAGCGGTCCCAGCAGCGCCCGCACGACCCGGTCATGCCGCAAGCGTTCCCCCGCATTCTCCCCGGCGGTCACTTGGCTGCTGAGCTGGTCTTGATAGACTGCCACAAAGACTCCCGCCTTACTCTGCGCTACTGGCGCGTGGATCCGGCCGATGGTCCGCACCTGCCATTGTCCAGGTTCTGGGAGTAATTCAATTTGAAGATCCGCTGGCGCTGGTTGTGACGTGATGCTGGTTACCCGTTGCTGGAGTGCATCCGGCCATTGCCACTGCAATAGGGTTTGGCCATTGATTAAGATCTGCGGTGTGTACACGGTCCGAGAACCTTGTTGTGCAGCTAATCCTCGTTGTCGAGCACTGAATGCAGGCTGAGCGAAGCGGTCCTTCCAGCCCAGGCGATCCCAGTAATCGACATGGAATGCTAATGCCACGATCTGGCGTGAATCCCTGGTTTGAGTGGTTTGCCTGGTCAGCCAGCGGTCCGCTGGAGGGCAACTGCTGCAACCTTCAGAGGTGTAGAGTTCCACGAGCGCTGTGCGGTTGGGTGTGCTGGCTGCTGTACAGCTTGCGGGTTGTGCTAACAGAGGACGCGCGTCCATTAGCGTTACAATTAGTGTGATCGCCAATGATAGTGTTTTCATGCCTTCTCATACCGCCAGGGCAGATTTGATCGATACTTCGAAGCTCACCGGGGCTGACGCCAGCAGGTAACCTTCGGCTGGGGTTGGGAATGATGATCGCTTCAGCGGTGATCGCTTTTATCGTTCCGGCGGTTTGTTCGATTAAACCGCCTATTAGGGTCAGCGCTAGAACGACCTTCTGCCCGGTGATCATTTGGCCGGAACGCAGTGCAAAGGCCACCATCCATTCGTTGTTAACGATCACGATTTGTCGCGTCTTAGCCCAAGGTGGATCTTAACGTGATGTATCTGTTGTGATGGGCCGCGTGCCTCCACAAAGTGGAATAGCTGGTAGTGACTCACTGAGGTGAGCAAGGTTATCATGATAAGATGAATTGTGATCGCTGTGGCAGCAGGTAAATACACCAGTACGGGCAATGGCTCACTGAGGTGAGCAAGGTTATCATGGTAAGATGAACTGTGGTCATCTGTGGCAGCGGGCAGCTACACCAGCAGCACGGTAAAACTGGTAACGGCAAGCAGTGTTATAAATGTGGTGGATGCGGGCGCAGCTTTCGGGAAAACCCTTGCGCGCTGAGGTATACGGAAATGGCAAAAGAGCGAATTCTGCGCGCCTATCAGGAGCACGCCTCCCTGCGGAGATGAACCCTTCTAGTCGGGATGTCGCCCAGCACGGTATCGGCGTGGCTCAAAAAAACCCAGGATTTGCCTCATTGGAAGCGGCCCTGGCTCCCGCCCGGTTCAATGCCCTGCCTGCCGCCCAACATCGGGCCGCGTATTCCAAAGATCCCGCCAGCCACATCGAGCGCTTCGACAATACTCTGCACCAGCGCTGGGGCCGCTTTGTTTGCAAGACCTTGGATGTACTCACACTGAAGATTTGAAGCAAGCAGCTGCGAAGATCACGAGAGCGGCGCGATAGCCGTTCCAAGCTGCTATGACAGGCCATGACGATCAAGTATTACGGGAGTAGTGCGCACCAGGAGGCTCTATGGGATTTAGTGGAATCATGTAACCGGCAACCCCCGGATTTTCTTCGTGCGTTATCCTCAAAACGATCCTAAAAGTAAACTCTACGGTTCATGAGTATCGAACAATCCATTATCGATGGCAGCGAACGGCTGGGTATTCCCTTATCCAGCGAGGCGGCCGAACAACTGGCAGCCTATCTGGGGCTACTGGAACGTTGGAATCGTGCCTACAACCTGACAGCCGTGCGTGATCCAGAAGCGATGGTCGTGCGGCATGTCCTGGACAGTTTGTCGATCTGGCCTTGGATCGGGAGGGGGCGTGTGCTGGATGTCGGGAGCGGCGCCGGGTTACCGGGTATTCCGCTAGCTATCGCCCGGCCGGAGTGTGCCTTCTGCCTGCTGGATAGCAATGGCAAACGCACCCGGTTTCTTATTCAGGCAACCGCAGAGCTGCATCTCACCAATATTGAAGTGGTGCGTAGCCGGGTTGAGGATTATCGGCCGTATCCTTTGTTTGATTGCGTCGTGTCACGGGCATTCGCGACCCTGGCAGAATTGCTGGCGGCCGCCGGCCGGTTGTGTGCCCCGCAGGGCCAATTATTAGCGATGAAGGGTATTTTCCCCGATGATGAGCTGGCCTGTTTGCCATTGGATTATAGCCTGGTTGGCGTTTACCCATTATATATCCCGGGATTGGATGCCGAACGCCATTTGGTGCATCTGGCGCCTGTCCCTGTTTCCTGAGACTGAGACTTATGGCACACATCATCGCCATTACTAATCAGAAAGGTGGTGTCGGCAAGACTACCACTGCGGTCAACTTGGCTGCCTGTTTGTCGGCATTGCGTCAAGGGGTGTTGCTGGTCGATCTCGACCCGCAGGGCAATGCGACTATGGGCTGTGGGGTAAATAAACACACAGTATCCGCTACCAGTTACGAAGTGCTGTTAGGCGAAGCGACACTGTCAGATGCTTTGCAGTGGGTCGAAAAAGCCCAGATGCGGTTGCTGCCGGCCAACGGTGACCTGACTGCTGCTGAAGTTGGTCTGTTGAAAATTGATAATGCGCCTGACCGGTTGCGCGATGCCTTGGCTCCAGTGATATGGAATTTTGATGTCATTCTGATCGATTGCCCGCCATCATTGAACATGTTGACAGTTAATGCTCTAACCGCTGCCCAATCAGTGATCATCCCCGTGCAATGCGAGTACTATGCCTTGGAAGGCTTATCCGCGTTGCTGGATACAATTGAAAAAGTGCGCAAGTCCACCAATCCTAATTTGCGGATCGAAGGGGTATTGCGAACTATGTTTGATCCTCGCAATCGCTTGGCTAATGATGTGTCGAATCAGATTGCCGAGCATTTTGGAGCAACAGTGTTTGAAACGCTGATTCCCCGTAACGTGCGGTTGGCCGAGGCGCCGAGTTATGGGTTGCCGGTCATCCATTACGATGACAGCTCGCGTGGCGCGCAAAGCTATCGCGAGCTGGCTAAGGAAGTGCGGAAGCGGTTGCGGCGGCCTGCCGCAAAAAGGGAAAGCGGAGCTAGCGCATGATCCGTAAAAAGGGTGGCTTGGGCCGTGGGCTGGATGCGCTGCTTGGTGCGGCAGCAGCGACACGAGAGGGAATGACAGCATCGATCGTTCCGGTTCCGGAAGCGCCGGAAACCTTGCGGCAATTGCCTGTCGAGCAGATTTGCCGGGGCCGCTATCAGCCACGCCAGGATTTACGCCAGGATACTTTGCATGAATTGGCTGAGTCGATCCGCGCGCAAGGTGTGGTACAGCCAGTGCTAGTGCGTCCTCTGGATGGAAACCGCTATGAATTAATTGCTGGCGAGCGGCGTTGGCGGGCAGCGCAACTGGCTGGTTTGCATGAGGTGCCAGCGGTAATCCGCGATGTGCCGGATCAGGCGGCCATCGCCGTGGCGCTTATCGAAAATATCCAGCGTGAAGATCTCAATCCTCTGGAAGAAGCCACCGCTCTACAACGGTTGATCGGCGAATTTCAGCTAACACACCAACAGGCTGCTGATGCTGTTGGCCGGTCACGGGCGGCAGTGACCAACCTGCTCCGTTTATTGGAGTTGAGTGAGGATGTCGGGCAACTGGTACGGGAGCGCAAGCTAGATATGGGCCATGCCCGTGCTTTGCTGCCGTTGCCGCCCGCTTTGCAGCGGGAAGCCGCCCATCAGATCTTGTTACGTGGATTGTCGGCACGGGAGACTGAACAACTGGCCCGCCGTCTGCAGCAATCAGATGTTGCAGCCCCTGCAGCGCCATTATCAGCTGATCCGAATATCCGTTTGTTACAAGACAACTTATCGGAGCGGCTGGGCGCACGGGTCCGGGTCCGGCATGGTGCTTCCGGCAAAGGGAGTGTCATCATCCAATATAATAGTCTGGATGAGTTGGATGGTGTGATTGCCAGGATTAAGTGATATGGCGATTTTCGTTGACCCTGATACGCTATATTCCCTATAATTTTGGTGTGCTCTACAGGCAAGGTAAATCGGGAGCAGGAGATGTTGAGCAGGATGCTGGAGCGCTGTAGAGAAAGACACAATAAAACCCGAATAGACTAATAAAGATAACGATTACAAATATGTCCAGCATAACGCAGCGTCTGGATCATTAGGATTATGATCATGGGCGCAAAACAAGTCACCCGGATAATTATTGCTATTCAACTGCTCGCTACGCTGCTGGTCGCTACGATCTCCCTAGCTCTCAGTGATTTTCGTGCTGCGTATTCCGCGGTGGCCGGTGGCGGAATCAGTACGCTGGTTACCTTCTATTTCGCCAGCAAAGTTTTTTCAGTACGCATTGGCTCACCCGCTGCCAAGGTTGCCCGGGCGTTTTATATGGGCGAGGTTGTCAAGTTGCTGTTGACCATTCTTCTACTTAGCGTCGCACTCCTCTGGCTGCCGGTTTCACCTCTCCATCTCCTACTGGCGTATATGGCCGCGCTAATGGCGTACTGGCTGGCATTACCTTTTACATTCGATGCTTCGGTGAGGACGCTATGAGCGAAAGTGGTCATTCCGCAACGGGATACATCGTCCACCATTTGACCAATCTCAAGGTTGGCGAGGGGTTCTGGACGCTTCATCTTGATACGATGTTCTTTTCGATCAGCCTCGGGGCGTTGTTCCTGTGGCTGTTCATGAAGGCGGCGAAATCTGCAACCAGCGGCGTGCCAGGTCCGTTGCAGAATTTCTGCGAGATCATGGTCGACTTCGTCGATACCCAGGTCAAGGATTCCTTTCATGGCCGCAATCCGGTCATTGCGCCACTGGCATTGACGATCTTCATCTGGGTGTTCTTGTGGAACGCCATGGATCTCGTGCCTGTTGATTTACTGCCAGCCATCGCTGGCTTGTTAGGAATCCCCTATTTACGTGTAGTCCCATCCACTGATCTGAATTCGACGTTTGGTATGTCGATTGCCGTGTTGCTGCTGGTTTATTACTACAGCATCAAGGTCAAGGGGCCGGTGCATTTTACGATGGAAGTGCTGACCCACCCTTTTGGCAAATGGTTCATGCCTTTCAACCTATTGCTGCGGATTGTCGAGGATCTGGCAAAGCCTATTTCGCTTGGCCTGCGGTTATTTGGCAACCTCTATGCCGGCGAATTGATTTTTATTCTGATTGCCTTACTGCCTTGGTGGATTCAGTTCACCCTCGGTTGGCCGTGGGCTGTATTTCATATCCTGGTTATCACCCTGCAAGCCTTTATCTTCATGGTGTTGACCATCGTGTACCTGAGTATGGCGCACGAGGATCATTAATTATCAAATAGATTCCCAACGGAGTCCGGTTGCAAAGCAACCGGATTTCCTATCCGGTTTTTTTCACACCCCAACCTCTCAACGGGAGACCATAAATGGAAGCTGCAAGCTTGATTGCCAATGTGCAGGGTATGACCGTCATTGCCGTAGCCTTGATTCTAGGTATGGGTGCGCTGGGCACCGCCATCGGCTTCGCCCTGCTGGGCGGCAAGTTTCTGGAAGGTGCTGCTCGCCAACCCGAAATGATTCCTACCTTGCAGGTCAAGATGTTTATCGTTGCTGGTCTGCTTGACGCGGTAACCATGATCGGTGTTGGCATCGCCCTGTTCTTTACCTTCGCTAACCCCTTCCTCGGTCCGGTGCAGGCGTTGATCCATTGATCTTCGGGGATTTCCGACCTACGCCAATTCGTACAATTGAGGAGGTAACCGCGTGAACTTCAATGCCACTCTCATTGGGCAGATGATCACGTTTGGCCTTCTGGTGCTCTTTACCATGAAGTACGTGTGGCCACCGATCATGCAGGCCATGCAAGACCGCCAGAAGAAAATCGCTGATGGCTTAGCCTCCGCCGAGCGTGGTGTGCGCGAGCAGGAACTGGCTCAGGCTAAGGCCGCACAGACGCTTAAGGAAGCCAAGCAGCAATCTGCTGAGATTGTCGCCCAGGCTCATAAGCGTGCTAACGAAATCATCGAGCAATCAAAACAGGATGCCCGCACCGAGGGTGATCGCCAACTCGCTGCCGCTAAGGCTGAAATCGAGCAGGAGGTCAACCGCGCCCGCGAGCAACTCCGCCATCAGGTCGTCAGTCTCGCCGTCACTGGCGCCAGCAAGGTTCTCAAGCGCGAGGTCGACGAAGCGGCCAACGCTGCCCTGCTGGATGATCTGGTCGCGCAGCTCTAACCATACGGACCACGCCAATGGCTGAAACCACAACCGTCGTCCGACCCACTGCCGCCGCCCGGCCTTATGCCCGGGCGGCGTTCGAGGAAGCTCAGGAGACCGGCAACTTACCGCTTTGGTCGGAGCTGCTTTCGACTGCCGCCGCTGTCGCTGCGGATCCTGCCCTGCAACGCCTGCTTGGTCCCTGGAACCCGCAAATGCGCGGTGACCAGAAAGCTGAATTAGTCGCTGGGGTGTGTCGCGATGTCCGGGGCGATGAGGAAGCGCCTGAAGCTTTCGTTACCTTCCTGAAGATGCTGGCGGAATTTCATCGTCTGCATATGCTTCCAAGCATTGCCGTTTTATTTGAGCGGTTGCGCGCCGAGGCTGAAAGCATCCTTCACGCCGAGCTCATCAGTTCGGCCACCGTGACCGATACCCAACGCAATCGTGTGATCACCGCGCTGAAAACGAAGTTTCAGCGCGATGTCGCGCTGGATTGCAAGATAGATGAATCGCTGATCGCAGGCGCAGTGATCCGGGTTGGCGATCTGGTGATCGACGGTTCAGCACGCGGCCGGCTGGACAAACTTGTCACGGCCTTGAGCCAGTAAGGGGAATACCGTTTTATGCAACTCAAACCATCCGAAATCAGCGATCTGATTCGGCAGCGCCTGGAGGGTTACCAGGCGACCGCCGAAGCCCGCACGGAAGGCACCATCGTCAGCCTGGCTGATGGCATCGCCCGGATTTATGGCCTTGACAATGCGATGCAGGGTGAAATGATCGAGTTCCCGGCTCCTCGGGAAGGCGATCCGGTCACTTATGGTCTAGCCCTAAATCTGGAGCGGGATTCCGTCGGTGCCGTGATCCTGGGCGACTACGAGCATCTGGCGGAAGGCGATAAAGCGCTTTGCACCGGGCGTATTCTGGAAGTGCCTATCGGTGAAGCTCTATTGGGGCGTGTGGTCAATGCATTGGGCCAGCCGATTGATGGTAAAGGTCCCATCGTTGCGGCCTTGACCGCGCCGACCGAAGTTATCGCGCCAGGCGTTATCGAACGTCAGTCAGTCAGTCAACCGGTGCAAACCGGTCTTAAGGCCATTGACGCGATGGTACCGATTGGCCGTGGTCAACGCGAGTTGATCATCGGCGACCGCCAGACAGGTAAGACCGCCGTGGCGATTGATGCGATCATCAATCAGAAAGGTACCGGCATCAAGTGTATCTATGTCGCAATTGGTCAAAAGAACTCATCAATTGCTAACGTGGTGCGCAAGCTTGAGGAACATGGCGCAATGGAACACACCATCGTGGTGGCCGCCAGCGCTTCTGAATCGGCAGCGATGTTGTACATGGCGCCCTATTCCGGGTGCAGCATGGGCGAATACTTTCGTGACCGAGGCCAGGACGCGCTGATTGTCTACGATGATTTGTCTAAGCAGGCGGTGGCCTATCGCCAAGTCTCGCTGCTGTTGCGCCGTCCACCGGGCCGTGAAGCCTTCCCTGGCGATGTATTCTACCTGCACTCCCGCTTATTGGAACGGGCCTCCCGGATCAACGCCGATGAGGTCGAGCGTCTTACCAACGGTGAAGTAAAAGGCAAGACCGGGTCGCTAACCGCCCTGCCAATCATTGAGACCCAGGCGGGCGACGTATCAGCGTTTGTGCCTACGAATGTGATCTCGATCACTGACGGGCAGATTTACCTGGAAACTGATCTGTTTAATGCTGGTATCCGTCCTGCTATCAATCCTGGCCTGTCGGTTTCCCGTGTGGGCGGTGCTGCCCAGACCAAGGCGATTAAGAAGCTGGGTGGTGGTATTCGCTTGGCGTTGGCCCAGTACCGTGAACTGGCGGCGTTCGCCCAGTTTGCGTCTGACCTGGACGAGGCGACCCGCAAACAGCTTGAGCGTGGTCAACGCGTCACCGAACTGATGAAACAGAAGCAGTATTCGCCGATGTCAGTAGCGGAAATGGCAATTTCGCTATTCGCCGCAGATCGTGGCTATCTGGACGATGTGCCGCTGAATAAGATCGGGCATTTTGAAGCTGATTTGCTGGCGTTCGCCCGGTCCGGCTATGCGGCGCTGATCGACAAGATCAATGCAACGGGCGATTACAACGATGAAATTGAAGCGGGCTTGAAAAAGGCCGTAGAAGATTTCAAGGCCAACTACGTCGGGTAAACGGGTGTCAGCATGGCAGGCGCCAAAGAGATACGAACCAAAATCAGGAGTGTCCAAAGCACTCAGAAGATCACCAAAGCCATGGAGATGGTGGCGGCGAGCAAGATGCGCAAAGCCTTGGAGCGCATGCAGGCGGCCCGGCCTTACGCGAGCCGAATTCGCAACGTCATCTCGCATTTGGCCCATGCCCATACCGAGTATCGCAGTCCGGGATTAGTGGAGCGCGAGATTAAGCGGGTGGGTTTGATTGTCATCTCGACTGACCGGGGGTTGTGTGGTGGCCTGAACACCAATTTGTTCAAGGCAGCCATCGTCTCTATGCAGCAGTGGCGGGAGCGCGGTGTTGAGATTGATCTTTGCACGGTTGGGACTAAGGCATTCCAGTTCTTCCGCCGGTTGCGGGGCAATGTCGTCGCTCATGTCTCCCATTTGGGCGACGCTCCTCGCTTCGAGGATGTGCTGGGGCCGGTCAAGGTCATGGCCGATGCGTTTACTGAAGAACGCATCGACGCGATCTATCTGGTGTATAACGGATTTGTTAACACCATGAGCCAAAAGCCCAGCATCGAGCGACTGTTGCCGATTACTTCCGAGATACAAGACGCCGCACCGGAGCATCGCTGGGATTACATCTACGAACCGGACCCAAAGGAACTCATTGAGTTGTTGCTGCGGCGCTATGGCGAGTCGGTGGTGTATCAGGCCCTGGTGGAGAATGTTGCCTGCGAGATGGCGGCGCGCATGGTGGCAATGAAGAGCGCGTCGGATAACGCCGGTACGATCATTGATGAATTGCAACTGATCTATAACAAGGCCCGGCAGGCGTCGATCACCCAGGAATTAGCCGAGATTGTGGGCGGCGCAGCGGCGGTATGAGATCGAGTGCCCGGCTTTGCGGCGGGCGCGCGGTAAACCAGTTAAGGGGAACCCAAGACAATGAGTTCTGGCAATATTGTGCAAATCATCGGCGCGGTGGTGGACGTTGAATTTCCACGCGGGTCGGTGCCGAAGATCTACGATGCGTTGTGCCTCGATGAGAGCGGGCTGATTTTAGAAGTGCAGCAGCAGCTAGGCGATGGCGTGGTACGCACTATCGCTATGGGCGCTTCGGAAGGATTAAAACGTAACCTGACGGTTTCCAATACCGGAGCCCCTATCACGGTTCCAGTGGGCAAGCCCACACTGGGCCGGATTATGAACGTGTTAGGCATACCCATTGACCACAAGGGACCGGTGGAAACTGACACGTATCGTGGCATTCATCAGCCGTCGCCGAGTTATGAAGATCAGTCTGGTGCGACCGAGTTATTGGAAACGGGCATCAAGGTTATTGACCTGCTTTGCCCTTTCGCCAAGGGTGGCAAGGTTGGTCTGTTCGGTGGTGCGGGCGTAGGCAAGACCGTCAACATGATGGAGTTGATTCGCAACATCGCGATTGAGCACTCTGGTTATTCAGTGTTTGCTGGCGTTGGCGAGCGGACGCGCGAGGGTAATGACTTCTATCATGAAATGAAGGAGTCGAATGTGCTCGACAAAGTGGCGCTGGTCTATGGCCAGATGAACGAGCCACCGGGCAACCGTCTGCGTGTCGCTTTGACAGGTCTGAGTATTGCGGAGAATTTCCGTGACGAAGGCCGTGACGTGCTGTTATTTATCGATAACATCTACCGCTACACCCTGGCTGGCACCGAGTGTTCTGCGTTGTTAGGCCGTATGCCGTCAGCGGTAGGCTATCAGCCGACTCTGGCAGAGGAGATGGGTGTTCTTCAAGAGCGCATCACCTCGACCAAGACCGGGTCTATCACTTCCATTCAGGCGGTGTATGTGCCGGCCGATGACCTGACGGATCCGTCACCGGCGACGACCTTTGCGCACTTGGATGCTACGGTGGTGTTGTCCAGGCAGATTGCTGAATTAGGTATCTATCCAGCGGTCGATCCGCTGGACTCTACCTCGCGGCAATTGGACCCATTGGTAGTTGGCCAGGATCACTATGACACTGCCCGTTCGGTGCAGAGTACCCTGCAACGTTACAAGGAGCTAAAGGATATCATCGCCATTCTCGGTATGGATGAGCTATCCGAGGAAGACAAGCTGGTGGTAGCCCGTGCCCGTAAGGTGCAACGCTTTCTTTCTCAGCCGTTCTTTGTGGCGGAAGTCTTCACCGGTTCACCCGGCAAGTATGTCGCCCTTAAAGACACGATAGCCGCATTTAAGGGCATCGTGGCTGGTGAGTACGATCATCTTCCCGAGCAGGCGTTCTACATGGTCGGTTCCATCGACGAGGCCGTAGAAAAGGCTAATAAGCTGTAATGGGGCGTCAGTCCGGCTATAGCTGGACTGCCTTCCATAAGCAACCGATCAGGAGATTCACCATGGCCATGACACTGCATGTCGATATCGTCAGCGCAGAGAAGGAGTTATTTTCCGGTGCTGCCGAGATGGTAACCGCGCCAGGCGAGTTGGGCGAACTCGGTATTTTGCCTCGACACAGCCAGTTATTGACTCGCTTGAAGCCCGGTCAGGTTCGGATTAAGTTGCAGGGCGGCGATGAGCAACTGTTCTATGTATCCGGCGGCTTGCTAGAGGTTCAGCCGCATGTGGTGACCATCTTATCCGACACTGCTGAACGAGCGCGTGATCTGGATGAAGTCGCTGCGCAGTCCGCCAAACAACGCGCTGAACAGATTATCGCCGATCACCAGAGTGATTTTGAGTACGCTCGTGCTAAGGCGGAACTGGCCGAGGCAATCGCTCAATTGCAGACGATCGAGAAGATGCGCAAGACGCGTAAGTCATAATGATTGATTAATAATAATAATATCTCAACCCATTGGCCGCGGCGCAAGCTGCGGCCTTTTATTTTGGTCGTTTCGGTTTCAGGTTTATACGTGATTTCTAATATAAACTCGATTAATGGCTTGGAAACAAGGATGTGAGCCGATTCTGTCGCTGGCGAATAGTATTGCTATACCAGTGAGTCTCTAGACGTTTGTCCTGTTCACCGGCTAATTGCCCGGCTACTTGATAGCATTGTTCCGCCTGATCAAGCATTGTTGTTAGCGATAAGGATGGTCTGGCTACCGGTCTCACTGGACTGGCTATTGTTCCATTGTACTCATCGTCGGCGACCGGGAGTCCTAACATGATTCGCGCCCGATTCAACGTCAAATCGCCAAGCGACAGCCGGTTCTCAAAGCAGTCAGTTTCCAGCACATGCCGGGAAAGCGTGTTATCTATCTCTCTCCAGCGGCCTGCCAGCGCCAGTGCTCGTAGGATTTCCCGGTGCGCCCCGGAATCACGAGTTTCACCTGCGGTAGAGAGTAATAAATCCAGAGCCAGATCAACCGGTGCTGACGTTGTTTGCCATGCCCGCCATAAAAGCAATTGTGCCCGCTGGACCAGTTGTTGTTCCAGAGGTTGTGTGACATGAAGTTTAGTCAATGCGCTGACCCGCTCCTTCAATGCAGCAGGATCACAGCGACGAAAAGCGGTGCGGCATAGCGCCCATAGGTGCGTGGTAGGAGTCAGGTGAGGGTGTTTATCATGCCAATTGGTCCAGGCGCGGGAATGCCAGTCCCAGGCTACAGCGAATTCGCCCCGGCGAAAGGCCAGTTCACCTTCCAGAAAATCCAGCGACGCGCTCCAGGGCTGGCGCAGGTCGAACAGCCAATCCCGCGTCTGGTTCAGCAGAGTCCGGCAAAACCGGAACGGCTTACGCTCCAAGCTGATGTGAAGAATCGCTATCAAGGCACTAAATATGTCAGCTGGATCAGCGATAGCCCGGTCATACACTGCTTGTAGCAGCGAAGCCAGCGCCAGATCATTGTCGCCAGCTTGGCGCAGACTGTAGCCTTCCCACAGCAACGCGTGCGTTCGCGAATTGGCCAGCCCTAACGCGCCAGCCCACTCCGCTGCCTCATGCTCCAACCGGGCGGCTTGGTGGTAATCCCCAATTCCGCGGGCCTGCCGGGCTTGGGCACGCAGACGATCAAAGGCCCGCCGGTCGGAAGACATTGCTCAGTGCAGCAATGAGAACATGCGCCGCCGGTAGGTAATGACCAGCGGATCCTCGTTGCCGAGAATCTCAAAAATTGCAATGAGACCCTTGCGGCCGGCCTCTTCTTCGAATTGCGGATCACGACGCAAAATTTCCATGAACTGTTCCAGCGCTGTTTCATAATCACTCGCCAGCACACACCGGGCTGCCAGTTGCCGGCGCGCTGTGCTATCAGCAGGGTCGGTCTGTACTTTGATCTCCAGCGCTGCACGATCCGGAGCGCCTTGAGCCATATCGGCAAATTGCAACCGCGCTAGCAGGCCGCTGGCCGGCTGCCGGTTGCGCTCCTCCTCTGGCAGGCTTTGCAACAGCGTGTGTGCTTCCTCGCCTTGGTCTAGTTGCAGCAGTTTTTCCGCGAGCGTCACTTTTAATTCAATATTGTCTGGCTCTTGTTGCAATACCTCGTGCAGCAATTCGATCACTTGCTTGTGATGGCCACGTTGCCAAAGTGCCTCTACCTGTTCCTGAAGGGCAGTGTCAGTACTGGTATTGCCATACTGATCAATGATCTGACGATAAGCTGATTCTGGTTGCAGACCGGCCAGTTGCTCCACGATCTGCCCTTGCCAGATCACCATCACAGTGGGCAGGCTGCGTACTCGGAAATGGGCTGCCAATCCTTGTTCGACATCGGCGTTGACCTTAGCCAGGATGAATCCGCCCCGGTATTCTTGCGCCAGCTTGGTCAGCAATGGCGTCAGTTGCTGGCAGGGCTGGCACCAGTCAGCCCAGAAATCCACCAGTACAGGAACTTGCTGCGAGGCTTCTACCACAGATGCGAAGTTATGTTGATTTATTTCGAGAATATAGGGTGATTCACTCATCGTCGAATGTCCAAGAGCCATTAGCTATTACCGCTCTAGATATTGCAGTTTGCTGGGTTTGCCATCCCACTCTGTTGCATCAGGCGGCGCATCTTTTTTTTCTGTAATCACTGGCCATTGTTTAGCCAGTTCAGCGTTAAGGGCGAGGAAATGCTGCTGATCATCAGGTAAATCATCCTCGGAGAAAATTGCTTGTGCCGGGCATTCCGGTTCACACAGCGTACAGTCAATGCACTCGTCAGGATCAATCACCAAAAAATTTGGGCCTTCGTGGAAACAATCCACGGGGCATACCTCCACACAATCGGTGTACTTACACTTGATACAGTTTTCAGTGACGATAAAAGTCATGAAAGCAATCTCCTAACCAGAAACAGAATGGAAGCTATCTTAACCGCGATCAACCGGGTTAGGCACTGGAAAGTTATCGAAAGCCGGGTGTTTTGGGCAATCCGCTGCATCTCGCCTTAAAATCGAATCAGACTATCAACAACATCCGGGAGGTTCCATGCGCCTACGATTCGTATTGTCCGCCGTTTTCCTACTGGGAATGGCAATCGTATTGCCTGCCCTAGCCCAGGACGCCTACGGCCCGGTTCGCCGTGGCGAAGACCTCTGGGATATCGCCAAGCATGTTTACCACGATCAGGCAGTCAGCCGCGACCAGATTATGCTGGCTCTGCTCAAGGCGAATCCTCATGCGTTTGATAGGCCTTGCAATGCCAATTCCCCATTGAAAACCGGGGTAAATTTGCACATTCCCTCCTTGGCCCAAGTCAAGGCAATGAACCGCGAACAGGCTTCACAAGAATTCGAACGGCAGTTGCGGGAATGGGAAAGTCACCGGTTATCCGGTAAAGTCCTGGTCTGCTCTCCCGCCGTCCCGGTCGCTGCGGTTGCTCCGGTACCATCAGCTCCATCAGCTCCTTTTTCTCAGGGGGCGGCTCCAACCACGCGGGTACCGGCTGCACCGTCTGCGCCTGTGCCGGAGACTACACCCCCTCCCGTTCGTTCCACAGTAACGGCAACTTCTGCTCCTGCCTCAGAAGTTGCATCAGAATCGAGAGCAACGGCGGCTGGATTGACACTGAAGCAGCGCCTCTTCCGTGATATGGAATGGATTGGCATTCCAATCCTAGCACTGCTTCTCTTTGGCATCATCCTCTGGAAATACCGCCATCCACCTTCGATTGCCGTGCCGTCTCCGGTTACCATTCCCGCTGGAGGTACAGTGGACTATGCCCAAATGACGGTAGAGGACACGCTTACCCAATTGAATACCGATCGCACCCAGGGACTCAGCATTGCTGAAGCCGCGAGCCGGTTGCGAGACATCGGACCGAATGCTTTGGAGGAAAAACAGATCACTTTGTTCCAACGCATTTTGCCCTACTTTTGGGGACCGATCCCCTGGATGATCGAAGCGGCGGCGTTGCTCTCACTGCTTACCCGCGATTGGAACGATTTTCTGGTGATCACCGTGTTGTTGCTGTTTAACGCTGTGATTGGTTTCCGCGAGGAAGCTAACGCTGCTAGTGCCCTGGCCGCACTCCAGGGACAATTGGCTTTAAAGGCTCGCATCCTGCGTGATCACCAGTGGCAGGAGATCGGCGCCCGTCAATTGGTGCCAGGCGATATCGTGCGTATCCGCTTGGGTGACATCATTCCCGCCGATGCCAAGCTGATCGACGGTGACTATCTAAGCGTAGATCAGGCTGCGCTGACCGGCGAATCGTTGCCAGTCAACAAGGCAGCGGGCGACACGGTGTATGCCGGCTCGATTGCCAAACAAGGAGAAATGCTGGCAGTGGTCATCAATACCGGTGCCAATACCTTCTTTGGCCGTACTGCTAAATTGGTAGAGTCGGCGGGTGCCAAGTCCCACTTGCAGGAATCGGTACTGCAAATCGGCAATTTCCTGATTTTCTCTGCACTGACACTGATCGGAGTTTTAGCGGTGGTGGAATTGTATTGGGGCACCTCGTTCCTCCACCTGCTCAAGCTGGCGTTGATCCTGCTGATCGCATCGATTCCAGTCGCCATGCCAGCGGTGCTGTCAGTCACCTTGGCGCTAGGCGCGCTTAAGCTCTCTAAACTCAAAGCCATTGTCTCGCGCATGGAAGCCATCGAGGAACTGGCCGGTGTTGATATCCTCTGCTCGGATAAGACCGGCACCCTGACCCAGAACAAACTGACTTTGGGCGAAGTGCAGCCCTTTGGCGTCACGGCGCAGGAGCTGATTCTCGCCGGAGCGCTGGCCTCCAAGGCGGAAAACAACGACGCTATTGACCTGGCAGTGATCGGTGGTTTGCCGGATGCAGGCGTGCTAGCTGCGTACCAGCAGGTGCGATTCACGCCGTTTGACCCGGTAGGCAAGCGCACTGAAGCGGCTATCCAGGGTACGGATGCCCAAACGTTCAAGGTCACCAAGGGTGCGCCCCAGGTGGTGATGCAACTTTGTCAGGTTGATCATGAAACGCAGGTGCTGGCGGATCAACTGGTCGACGCGTTCGCTGCCAAAGGCTTTCGTACCTTGGGTGTGGCCCGCGCTGATGCGGATAATAAATGGGTGTTTCTCGGTATCCTGCCGTTGTTCGATCCACCGCGTGAGGATTCCACGTCAACCATTGCCGAGGCTGGTCATTACGGCATCACAGTGAAGATGGTCACGGGTGACAATATTGCCATTGCTCGGGAGATTTCCGGGCAATTGGGCATCGGGACGAATATCCGCGCTGCGGATACCTTATTTGCCGGCGGGGTCGCGCATGGCGAGTTACCGGCCGCCGCCGTCCACCACATCGAGCAAGCAGACGGTTTCGCCCAAGTATTCCCGGAACACAAGTACGGTATCGTCAAAGCCTTGCAGCAGGGAGGGCACATTGTGGCGATGACCGGCGATGGCGTCAACGATGCCCCAGCCCTCAAGCAGGCTGATGTGGGCATCGCGGTTTCTGGTGCAACCGATGCCGCCCGGGCAGCGGCTGCGCTGGTATTGACTGCACCGGGCCTATCGGTCATCACGCATGCGGTGGAGGAATCGCGCCGCATCTACGAGCGGATGATGAGCTATATCATCTATCGTATTGCCATGAGTATCGACATCATGGTGTTCGTCGTGCTGGCCAGTATCGTATTCGGCTTCTTCCCGCTGACTGCGATCATGCTGGTGGCGCTGGCATTGCTCGATGACGTGCCGATCATGACTATTGCTTATGACAACACCAATCCTGGCTCGAAACCCGTGCGTTGGAACCGGGAGCGCACGTTTGCAGTCTCCATCAGCCTGGGCGCTCTAGCGGTGGTGCAGAGCTTTGGTTTGTTGGCACTGGGTATGGAAGTCTTGCATCTGGACGCGGCGCACCTGCAAACCATGATGTTTTTGCAATTGCTGGTTGGCGGGCATCTGCTGTTGTTGCTGACCCGCACCAAGAAAGCCTTCTGGGCGCCGCCGTTTCCCGCCTGGCCTTTGCTAACGGCGGTGGTTGGGACTCAGATCTTCGCGGTGCTGATGAGTGGCTTTGGCTGGCTAGTGCCCGTGTTACCTTGGGATCTGATCGGCTGGGTCTGGGTGTACAACCTGGTCTGGATGGTGGTGCAGGATGGCGTCAAACTGGCGGTGTACCGGATCATCGAGCGCCGCAGGCAACATCGGCAGGTCTTTACCACCCATGCCGGGGCGTTCCTTGAACATGTGAATACCTCGGCACAGCCAGCGTCTGGGGCGTAGTGCTCCTTAATCTCTACTCCCTTTCTCCTTGAGAAAGGGAGGTTAGGAGGTGAGGGGAGTGATTGCCAGATTGTCGATCAGCCGTGCCCGCCCCAACCAGGCTGCTGCAAAAATGCGTAAATCAGCGGCGGTATCTTCGGGTCTGGGCCGCAGCAGCGTCTGCGCATGGCGGATTTCAAAATAGTCAGGCTGGAAACCCGCCGCTGTTAATTGTGCCTTGGCCTCTTTCTCCAGGGCCGGATAGTTCTGTTCACCATGTCGCCAGCGCGCCGCCATGGTTTGGAGCGTGGCATGCAAGGTAGGAGCAGCCGCTCGTTGCCCGGTGGACAGGTAGCCATTGCGCGAACTCATCGCCAACCCGTCGGCTTCCCGCACGGTCGGTGTTCCAATAATTTCTATTGGTATATTCAGATCAGCGGTCATCCGGCGGATAACGACCAGTTGTTGCCAATCCTTCTCACCGAATACTGCTATGTCTGGTTGCACCATGTTGAATAATTTGGTCACCACCGTGGTGACCCCAAGAAAATGGGCTGGCCGGCTGGCTCCGCATAACACAGCCGTTAACTCTGGCACCGTGACCTGCGTCATTTCCTCCAATGGGCGCGGATAAACGTCATCAGGATCCGGCGCGAATAGCAGATCCAATCCAGCTGCTTGCAACTGGCGTTTGTCCTCATCCAATGTTCGTGGATAGCCAATGTAATCCTCATTTGGGCCAAACTGCAGCGGATTGACAAAGATACTGGCAATGGTGCGTGGTGCTAATTCGCGCGCACGTTCGACCAGGCAGATATGGCCTTGATGCAGGTTGCCCATGGTCGGTACGAAAGCGGCCCGCTCGCCGGATCGCCGCCAGGCAGCGACCTGGGCGCGCAGTTCAGTCAGGGTGTGAATGGTCTGCATGAAAGGCGCTCCTCAACAATCAGGCAATGCAATGTTCAGGTCCAGGAAACTCGCTGCTCTTGACCGCGCGCACGTAAGTTTCCACCGCGGCTTGCAGGCTGTCGCGGCCGGTCAGAAAATTCTTGGAGAACCGGGGGCGATGTCCCTGAGTAATGCCCAGCATGTCGTAACTGACCAGTACTTGGGCGTCACAGTGCGGGCCTGCGCCGATACCAATGAGCGGAATCGCCAATGCCTCGGTTAATCGCTTCGCCAGTTCCGCCGGGATGCATTCCACCAGCGCCATGTCTGCACCGGCATCCTGCAAAACCAGCGCCTCGTTGATGATCTGCTGGGCAGCCGCTTCCTCGCGACCCTGCACCTTGTAGCCGCCCAGTTTATGGATCGACTGCGGCAGCAGCCCCAGATGGGCGCAAACAGGAATGCCGTTGCGGCTGAGCTGGCGCACGGTTTCGGCCAGCCAGCCGCCGCCTTCCAGCTTGACCATCTGCGCGCCGCCCTCCTGCATCAGCCGGGCAGCGCTGTACACGGCCTGCTCGACTGAAGCGTAGCTGGCGAATGGCATATCGGCCATGACCAGCGGTGTTTGGCAGCCTCGCGTGACCAGCCGGGTGTGATAGATGATGTCCTCCAGCGTAACAGGCACGGTAGTGCGCTGGCCCTGGATGACCATGCCCAGCGAGTCACCGATCAGGATGACCTCCACCCCCGCCGCTTCGAGTAACGCTGCGAAGCTGGCATCGTAGGCAGTCAGGACTGCAAATTTCTCCCCGTCGCGTTTCATCTTCGCCAGGGTCGTGACCGTAATCGGCTTGCGAGTCGATGCGTCTTTGTACATGGCGTACTCTGTATGGGGCCGTCTAGCGCCAGAGGTGACGGATGGAGCTAGGGTGGCAAGTTCGAGAAAGGTTCCACTGGAAATGGATTCAGCGGCGTTATCGTAGCCGGTTCATTTTTAATGTCCAGACAGGTCATGTTCAGCGGCGGACAATTTTTGAGTAATGCTGCGAGCGGACCCTGTCCGGGGATCATCAATTCCGGCGCAATATCATTTAAAGGGTACAAAACAAAGGCGCGCTGATGCAGGCGGGGGTGGGGCAGGGTCAGCCAGGGATCGTTGCGAGTGATAGAACCGTACAGCAATAGGTCCAGATCTAAGGTGCGCGGTCCCCATCGTTCGGCGCGGACCCGTCCCTGTGCGGTTTCTATCGCCTGGAGCGTGGCCAGCAAGGCATCCGCTGTCAGTGCGGTCTCCAAGGCCGCGACGGCGTTGAGATAGTCCGGCTGACCGGTTGGTCCGCCGACCGGGGCAGTGCGGTACCTCGGCGAGCGCGCGGCTAACTGGCTAGCAGGCAGGTTGTTGGCCAGCGCATGGAACGCCCGCTCAACCTGATCCACCGGGTTGTTCAGGTTGCTGCCGATGCTAATGTAGGCCCGTACCAGCGGCATGGGACAGTCACTGGGTTAGACATCATGCGTCGGCGGGGGCGCTGACCGGTCCAGATTGGCGGACCGGGACTTGCGCCGGCGGCGCGGTTTGCCCTTTTTTGCTTGGGTTTTGGCCGCTAGATGCGTAGCCTGGAGCCGTTCGGCATCATCCATCTGTAGAAACCGGGTCCACCACTTGGCCAGCTCCGCTGCCTGTTCATCGGTATCAGCGCGTAGTGTCAGGAAATCATAAGCCGCCCGGAAACGAGGATGAGTGGCCAATCGTAGCGGCCGCTTGCCGGTGATCTGCGTCAGGCGCGGTTGTAACTCCCAGATTTCCCGCATTGGCAGGCTATAGCGGCGGGGCAGGGCGACCCGCCGGCTCTGCTCACGGGTTACGGTGTCAGCGGCTTCTTGCAGGGCTTCGTGACCGTCCATCCCATCCGCTTGCAGGCGGTGCATCTGCTCGCGCAGCGGTTCCCAGAGCAGCGCGGCAAACAGAAATGCCGGATTGATGGGCTTGTTTTCCACCAGCCGCTGATCGGTATTCGCCAAGGCGCGGATCAGCAGGGTTTTCGGGTAATGCTGCTGTTGACGATTCAAGCAATGTTCGGTGGCCGGGAATAGCCAGCCGAACAGCCGGTAATGACGCAGCAGCTCGAAGGTTTGGATGGCACAGCCACCCATGAACAACTTGAGCATTTCTTCGAACAGGCGAGCGGGTGGAATTTGCTCCAGCAAGTGACCCAGCCGGTGCAAGGGCGCCTCGGTAGCCGGATCGAGCCGCAGTCCCAGCTTGGCAGCAAATCGCACTGCTCGCAGCATGCGAACTGGATCTTCGTGGTAGCGTTGCACCGGGTCACCAATCAGCCGGATCAGCCCAGCCTCAAGGTCCGCTATCCCGCCTACGTAGTCCAGCACCGCGAAATTGGCGATATCGTAGTAAAGAGCATTGATGGTGAAATCCCGGCGCCAAGCGTCTTCTTCAATACTGCCGTAGACATTATCACTGAGAATACGGCCATTCGCGGCGCGCTCCACCCCGGAACTCCTGCCATCCTCGCTTTCTTCGCTGCAAGCGCGGAAAGTGGCGACCTCAACGATGTCCCGGCCGAACTGGACATGGGCCAGTCGAAAACGGCGGCCGATCAGCCGGCAGTTGCGGAAGAGTTTGTAAACTTGTTCAGGCCGGGCGTCGGTGGCAACGTCAAAGTCCTTAGGTTCGCGGCCCAGCAGCAAATCCCGCACACCACCGCCGACCAGACAGGCGCGATGCCCGGCGTCATGCAGCCGGTACAAGACCTTGACGGCATTGGCGCTGATATTGGCCCGCGAAATGTTGTGTTCGGGGCGGGGAATAAGGATTGGCAATGAGATCGGGATTTGGGATTCCAAGGAATGTTCGCAAGCTCTTGTCTGAAGCTAAAGCGTGCGTATAATACATCTTTCTCCTCAAGACGCCAGCCGGCAATCTTGCTCCCTTCGTCTAGTGGCCCAGGACACCGCCCTCTCACGGCGGGAACAGGGGTTCGAAACCCCTAGGGAGCGCCACTTCCTTCAATTTTCGCTTACGCCCGCTCTTATTGTCTGCGCCACTGATGCGTAGCCTGCTAATTGTAGGCAAAAATGGTGCGGGACACCTTCGATCCGCGCAAGAATCTGGTTTAATAGCACCCTGACAACTCATCCCTTCGGGGATTTCGCGACCGGCAAGAGGATTTATCATGGCGGGCAAGACCCTTTACGACAAACTCTGGGATGCTCATGTCGTACACACCGATGCTAACGGTACAGTGCTGCTTTACATCGATCGTCATCTGGTGCATGAAGTGACGTCGCCTCAGGCGTTCGGCGGATTGCAACTGGCCGGGCGTCAGCCGTGGCGGCGGGATTCCATGGTCGCCATGCCCGATCACAATACGCCGACCACGCCTGGCTTCACTACGATCGATGACCCTGTATCCCGTTTGCAAGTTGAGACGCTGGACGATAACGCCCGCCGCTATGATCTGCGCTACTTTCCTATTGGTGATATGCGGCGGGGTATCGTCCATGTGGCCGGACCAGAGCAGGGCGCGACGCTGCCGGGCATGACGGTGGTTTGCGGCGATTCTCACACCTCAACACATGGTGCTTTCGCTGCTTTGGCGTTCGGAATTGGCACATCCGAGGTCGAGCATGTCATGGCGACGCAATGCTTGATCCAGAAAAAATCCAAAGCTCTGCAAGTACGGGTAGAAGGTGAAATCGGGGCAGGCGTGACCGCCAAAGATATTGTACTCGCAATCATCGGTCAGATCGGGGCAGCTGGCGGCACGGGCTACGCTATCGAGTTTGCTGGCAAAGCGATCCAGATGCTGAGCATGGAAGGGCGCATGACTGTGTGTAACATGGCGATTGAAGCTGGCGCACGATCCGGCATGATTGCTGTAGACGAGACCACTATTGAATATCTCCGGAACCGGGCGTTTGCGCCAATGGGTGATTTATGGCCACGCGCTGTAGCCGCTTGGCGCGAATTGCACAGCGACCCTGATGCAGTCTTTGACCGGGTCGTCGTCCTGGACGCGGCGGCTATCAAACCGCAGGTGACGTGGGGCACCTCGCCAGAGATGGTTGTAGCCGTGGACGCGTGCATTCCAGATCCAGCCTGCGAACCAGACCCGGTTAAACGCAGTGGTATGGAGCGAGCCTTGCAGTACATGGGTTTGCAGCCGAGTATGCCCATTACGGATATCCAGTTGGATCGGGTGTTTATCGGTTCCTGCACGAATGGCCGTATCGAGGATTTGCGGACGGCGGCAGCAGTGATTCAGGGCCGCACGGTGGCGCCCAGCATCAAGCAGGCCTTGGTAGTGCCAGGATCCGGGCTGGTCAAGCGCCAAGCGGAAACTGAGGGACTGGATCGCCTGTTTAAGCAAGCGGGTTTCGAGTGGCGGGAGCCGGGGTGCTCGATGTGTTTGGCGATGAATGCGGACCGGCTGTTGCCCGGAGAACATTGCGCAGCGACTTCCAACCGCAATTTTGAAGGACGGCAGGGGCAGGGTGGCCGGACGCACCTGGTCAGCCCAGCGATGGCGGCGGCAGCAGCGATCGCCGGTCATTTCGTTGATGTGCGGACGTTCTAAGATTAAGGAGCTTGTGCGATGAAAATCTTTAATCAACTTAAAGGCCTGGTGGTCCCTCTCGACCGTGCCAATATAGACACCGATGCGATCATTCCCAAGCAGTTCTTGAAATCCATCAAGCGTACTGGTTTTGGCAGCAATCTGTTTGATGAATGGCGCTATCTGGATCATGGCGAACCGGGCATGGATTGCACGCACCGGCCCCTCAATCCTAACTTCAGCCTGAACCAGCCGCGTTACCAGGGCGCCAGTATTTTGCTGGCGCAGGAGAACTTTGGCTGTGGCTCCTCACGCGAACATGCAGTATGGGCACTGGATGAGTACGGTATCCGGTGTGTGATTGCACCGGGCTTTGCCGATATTTTCTTTACTAACAGCTTTAAATCAGGTTTGTTGCCGGTGGTTTTGGACGTCCATACGGTGAACCGGTTATTCCGGGAGATCGAAGCAACCACCGGCTATCGGCTGGTGGTGGATTTGCCGGCGCAAACGGTGACTACGCCGGATGGAATCGTCTTTCACTTTGAAATCGATGAATTCCGTAAGCAATGTTTGATCAACGGCTGGGATGATATCGGCCTGACTTTGCGCCACGCGGATGAGATTCGTGCTTATGAGATCCGGCGGCGCGAAGAAACGCCGTGGCTGTTCGCCTGATGATTGAAGGCAAAAAAATATTATGACCCATAAAATATTGATCCTTCCCGGCGACGGTATCGGTCCCGAGATCATCGCTGAAGCAGCAAAAATTCTGGAATATTTCCGTCAAGAAAGCGGTTTGGATGCAACCTTGGAATATGGCCTGCTTGGTGGTTGCGCGGTGGATGAACTGGGCGAGCCGTATCCCGAAGCGACCCGCCGCCAGGCACGGGAAGCGGATGCCATTTTGCTCGGTGCGGTCGGTGGCCCGAAGTGGGAGGCGATTGACCGGCCGTTGCGTCCAGAACGGGGTTTATTGGCGATCCGTTCCGATCTGGAATTGTTCGCCAATCTGCGGCCAGCGCTGCTTTATCCGCAGCTGGCCTCAGCCTCGGCGCTCAAACCAGAGATTGTTGCTGGCTTGGATATCCTGATTGTCCGCGAGCTGAATGGCGGCATTTATTTTGGCCAGCCGCGCGGCATCCGCTTGTTAGAAAATGGCGAGCGGGAAGGTTTTAACACCATGACCTATCGCGAGCCGGAGATCGAGCGCATTGCCCGGGTGGCGTTCGACGCTGCCCGCAAGCGTCAACGCCGGGTCTGCTCGGTGGACAAGGCCAACGTGCTGGAAACGTCAGAGCTATGGCGAGAAGTCGTGATCCGGGTGGCAAAGGACTATCCCGATGTTGCCTTGTCCCATCAGTATGTGGATAACGCGGCTATGCAATTGGTCCGTGCGCCCAAGCAGTTTGACGTGATCGTCACGGGCAACCTGTTTGGCGATATTCTCTCAGACTGTGCCGCAATGTTGACTGGTTCCATCGGCATGTTACCTTCGGCTTCGCTGGACGCGCAAGGCAAAGGGTTGTACGAGCCGATTCATGGTTCTGCGCCGGACATTGCTGGTAAGGGGATGGCCAATCCGCTGGCAACAATCCTGTCGGCAGCGATGCTGCTGCGTTACACATTGAATCGGCCAGACTTGGCCGAACGAATTGAAAACGCTGTCGGGCGTGTGTTGGATCAAGGCTTGCGCACTTTAGATATCACCACGACAGGGATGATGGCGGTTGGCACGCAGGCGATGGGTGATGCCGTAGTGGCAGCATTGCTGGAATGAGAAACTGGACTGGTTTTGGATTTCGAGTTCCGGTTCCGGTAGTCTGGGTAGTAACCGTTCATTCCCCCTGCGCTCTCTCCCTTGGCAAAGAGCGAGGAGACTGAATGGTTACTCTGAATATGTAAGATATTCCGTGTAAATTTTTTAATGAGGCAGCATGGTAATGAAGCGTGTAGGGCTCGTGGGTTGGCGTGGTATGGTAGGTTCCGTGCTGATGGACCGGATGCGGTCGGAGAACGATTTTGCTCTGATTGAACCAGTATTTTTCACCACTTCCAGCATCGGTGGTCAGGGTCCGGCGATTGGCCAGGAAATATCACCGCTGAAGGATGCGCGATCGGTTGACGATTTGAAAACGCTGGATGCGATTATCACTTGTCAAGGTGGTGACTATACGAATGAGATTTATCCACAGTTGCGTGCCGCTGGTTGGCGGGGTTACTGGATTGACGCTGCTTCGGCGTTGCGGATGAAAGATGATGCGGTGATTATTCTCGATCCAGTCAATCGCAAGGTGATTCAAGATGCATTGGCCAAGGGGGTTAAGGACTACATCGGCGGCAATTGCACGGTCAGCCTGATGCTGATGGGTCTGGGCGGGTTATTCACTCACGGAATGGTGGAGTGGGTGAGCGCTATGACGTATCAAGCGGCCTCCGGAGCCGGCGCTCAGAATATGCGTGAATTGATTGAGCAGATGGGTGCGCTTCACAGCGCCGTAGCCGGCCGGTTGGATCAGCCCGCATCGGCGATTTTGGAAATCGACCATATTGTCGCAGAAACACTTCGTTCTAGCGGTTTCCCCGTTGCAAACTTTGGTGTTCCGCTGGCGGGCAGCTTGATTCCCTGGATCGATAAACAATTGGACAATGGCCAGAGCCGCGAGGAATGGAAGGGCCAGGCCGAAACCAACAAGATTCTGGGCCGTACAGATCAGCCGATTCCCGTTGATGGCATCTGTGTGCGGATCGGAGCCATGCGTTGCCATAGCCAAGCGTTAACGATCAAACTGACTCGTGACGCACCCTTAGATGAGGTGGCCGGAATGATCGGCAATGCCAACGATTGGGTAAAAGTAGTGCCGAACGAGCGGGAGCTTTCAATCCGTGAACTGACTCCTGCCGCTGTGACCGGGCACCTGCATGTACCGGTAGGGCGTTTGCGCAAACTGAACATGGGTCCCCATTATTTAGGCGCGTTTACTTGTGGCGACCAGTTGCTGTGGGGCGCCGCTGAACCGTTACGGCGGATGTTGCGTATCTTGTTGGAGTCGTAATAGGTGCGTGCTTTGATGGTTATTGCCTGAGTAATCAGCACTGGTTTATCCAAAATTTGCTTTCACAGCCTCATCGAAATCGCAGAAACGCGAGTTAAGGAGTATCTTTAATGGAAGCTTCGAATTATGGGCAATATGGGTGATTCGAAGCGGGAAAGCCCGCTGGCCTGCTTAAGGCCGGTGGTGGCATTCAAGCCAACCCCGCCGGGACCGTGACCCTCCGGTGGCGTAATGGAGATTAGGTCATGCCGACCAGGATATTACTCCGATTATTTCTTTTGGCCGGACTGGCAGCGCCGTTCTGTGCGTTTGCCCTTGGTGTCGGTTCGCTCCAAGTTCGCTCGGCACTCAATCAGAATTTCAACGCCGATATTCCTTTAATCGTCAACAATCCTGCTGAGTTGATCGGATTGACTGTACGCATTCCCCGGCAGCAGGAATTTGATCAGGTAGGGGTTGAACGGCTGGAGTTGATGTCGAATCTGCGCTTTGCTGTGGAGACGCCGCCAGGCGGTCCGAATTTCATCAAAGTGACCTCGGTCCAGCCGATCCGTGAACCCAACTTTGATCTGTTGCTGGAAGTCGTTTGGCCGCGTGGCCGGTTGTTGCGTACTTTTCCCGTCCAGCTTGACCCGGAACTGTATACCCATCGCCAGGAACCGCCGCCTCCGCTGCGGCCAATTGAAGCCCCGTTGGTTGAGGCGCCACCGGTTGCTTCTGCGCCCGCCGCTTCCGGCTTGCCGCCAGCACCTCCGGTCAGTTTTGAGGGTGCGTCATTCTATGGCCCAGTTCGTCCAGGCGAGAATCTGACGCGAATCGCCAATCAGGTTCGTCCTGCCGGCACCATTAGTGTGCCAGACATGATGGCGATCTTGGTGGCAGGTAATCCCGAAGCTTTTATTAACGGAAATCCGAATTTGTTGCGTGTTGGTGCGGTTCTCAAGGTACCTACCCCTAATGCCTTGGGAGTTCAGGGCGCACCCGTGCCGGAGCCAGCGATGCAGCAGGCTGCTGCCGCTCCAGCGCCTGTCGATTCTACCCTGAGTCCGCCGGCGCCACCTGCGTTGCCTGAATCACCGGCTTCTCAACCACCGAAGATCGCTACACCACCTGAATCTTTCACCCCGCCGGTTTCCCAACCGCCTGAGATTGCGACTCCACCGGTTCCGGAATCACCGGGGATTACTCCGCCTGCACCACACGAAGAGACGCTGAAGCCTGTTGCTCCATCTATACAGGAGACTTCACCAACGCTTGCGGAATCTGCTCCATCAGCCCCGCTGACACCGATCGCGCCACAGGAAATCATTCCCCAAACGGTGATGCCCCAGGCAGAAGCACCGCCAGTACCGGACGATGTCAAGCCCTCTCCGCCACCGGTAGTACAGGAGGCAGCCAAGCCGATAGTTGAGGAATCCCCACCGGCACCTGTGCCTGCACCCAAAGCCTCGCCGCCGCCTCAGGAAACTGGCATGGAGTGGTTATCCAATCCGGTAGTCTGGATCGCGATTACGCTGATTATATTGGCAGTCGCTTCGGTGTTATTGGTACCGTTGTTGCGGCGGCCTGCCCGCCCCAAAAAAGCGGCTGCTGAACCGGAGGGAGAATTTGCTCCCGAATCCTCAGGCGAAGAAGCAAGTGAAGTGGCCGCTGGTACGCAGGCCCAGATTCGCAAGCCGCGGCCGCAAAAGCAGCCGTCCTCGATTCTGGCCAAAGAGAATGCCTTGGTTGCGCCAGCATCTTCGATCGAATCTGCTCCCAAACCAGGGGTTGTGCCGCCGCCCAAGCCTATTGATGAGCTATTGAAGGATATCGATTTCGGGCTTGGCGATGAGAAGTCGCGAGCGATATCCCCTGATCGCAAGCAGGATGCGATGCCTGCACGGGCACGGGATTTGGAAGGGCGGCGCTTGCCTGATACCGAGCCGCCAACAGCTTCGGTTACCCGGACACCCGATCTACCACCGGCTTCTTCAATGTCACCTGACGAACCTGGAGCCCAGACACCGGTTCCACAGCCGCCAGCGGCGAAGCCAGCCGCTCCAATCCAATCTTCGGTGCCAAAGCCGATTGCGGAGCAACCGCCGTTGGAGCCGCTATCGGAACTTCCATCGGGGTTAAAGCTTGATAGCCTGGATTTTGACCTGGGTGATTTAGGATTAAGTACCACCCGTGAGCAACCTGCTGAATTACCACCGCTGGAATTGAAGCCGGTTGAACCGCCCAGGACGGCGGACCGGCAACCCTTGTTCGATCTCCCTGAGATTGAGCCTCCAACGTACCCAGGGCCGGCACGAGAGCCGTCCAATCTCAAGACATCTGATCTCAAATTCGAATTTACTGATGTCAATCAGGAATACGAAAAACTAGATGCTAATGAGAATTTGGCGAAGCTGGACGAAGAATTGCTCAATTTCGGAGATGCGGATTTGGGTAAGATGGAGCTGAGTCCGCTGAGTACCACCGCCGAAACGGGCACTGACTACGTGGAAACCAAGCTGGATTTGGCTTCTGCCTACTTGGACATGGGTGATCAGATGGGCGCCCGGGGCTTGCTTGAGGATGTGCTGCGCGAAGGAGATGCTTCACAAAAGAAGCGGGCTGAAGATATGCTCAAGAAGGTTGGTTAATGGATCTTCATCCAGGCACGATCCTCCCGTGCCTGGATGTTTATAGAGTAATATTCAACGCAACCTGGCAGTAGAGACCGGTTCAGCCAACACCAAGACCCGCGAAGCCGCGCCACGCTGGGCTAGGCGGATCATGGTTCCGGCGGGTAGCCAAACCATGGTTCCTTCGGGGAGTGGTCTTTGCCCGCTTTGGGCGGGTGATTTCCAGGCCTGATTCAAAGCAATCAGTTCACCCAGATTGACTTCGTAGTAGCTTGCCAAGGTGGGAGCATCTACTGCCTGCCGTAACCGGATTCGATCAAGATTTAGAGGTGGTTCGTAAGCAACGCCTTCTGGGAAAAATTTCTGGGGATTGCGGGCAATCTCGCGAGCTGCTAGGAATTCCGTATAGAAATTTCGCGAAGCGAAGCCGAAAGTCTTTCCCGAATAATTAGTGACGATAGCCGCGATATCGTTACCAAATTCCCCTTTCGCCCGCGCCATGCCGCCTACGCCATGATTGTAGGAAGTAATCGCTAACGGCCAGTTATCCAGCCGGTCGTGAGCACTCCTCAAATAGCGGGCTGCGCCTTGCGCTGAAATGACTGGGTCGCGCCGTTCATCCACGGCCGCATTTAGCCGCATCAATTGCCGGGCGGTAGAGGGCATGAATTGCCACATGCCCGCCGCACCAACCGAGGAGGAAGCATGATTCTGGAAGGACGACTCGACATGCGGCAGGTAAGCCAGATCTTCTGGTAATCCTGCTTCACGGAATACCGCACGGAATGCCGTATCGTAGCGTCCACTGATTTCCAGTCCTCGCTTAAACCGCTCGCGCAGTCCTCGCTGGCTGCGTAGCCGGTCGCTTGCGCCGGTTAGGGCGGCGCGGCTGTAGCGGCTACTAATAAAATCCGCTAGCCGTTGTTCGGCAGGAGTCAATGGCGCGTTGATAGCCGTCTTGGATTCGACTTGACGTAGCAGGTCTTTCAGGTTCTGGTAATGATCCTGGAGGAAAGCTTTTTGCTCAGCAGTGTAGCTTTCACCAACCGGTCCGGGCAAAGGAAGAACCGCGTAGATCAGATCCATATAGCGATCGTCGTGCAATGCGACTTGACCGCGCCCCCAGACCGCATAGACGTTTTGCCAAAATACAATTTGCGGTTGCAGTGCCGATGGCGCCGGGAATACTGCATCATTGGTTGAAATGGGAAGAATTCTGACAGGCGGTGGCGTGGGCTGCTGGCTGGCGCAGGCAGCGAGTATAAGTGTCGTCAGAACAATCGAGAATCCGCGCAATCGTAGTCGCATCGGCGCTTTCCCCCTGGTTGGGTTGTCAAATAGAAAATCTTGCGGAATCCCGCAAGGTATTAACAAATACTGTCGTCAGTCAACCCGGCATCTACTGGGACAGGATGCCCGAAAGGCTGAGTCTCCATCGCCCATCGCCGTCAGACGGTCCTAGCAGGTTCATTGCTTGGCGCAGGGCGTGATTATTCGCATCGCGAACCGCCGTTTGACCGTTAAACCGGTATCGGCCATCAGACAGCAAGCCAAAGGTTCCTTCCAGTATCAGGGGGCCATTGTTGTCCTTGATGGTGCCCTGAATGCCCTCCGGGTCAGCGGAGTTTATCTGGGCGGTGAAATCACCCAGTATGAGCGGTTGACGGCCCAGAGTGATCCTTAAGCCTGCTATATGAATCGTGCCAGATGCGCTTAAAGGGTGTCTGGCCGGGTTCAGATGCAAATCCGTCAAGTCAAATTCTATGATTCCTTGTAAGGGTAGCTTGGGTTGTCCGGCTAAGACAGTCAATTCTGTGAAAAACAGCCGGCCTGTCAAATCCCGGAAGCGCATGCGCTGACTGGCATCGATCGCTGCCATTCCCGCCAACTTCATTTCAGGATCGTCGATATTCACATGAAATTCCAGCCATCCTGCTAATAAAGCTAGCGGTTGCCACTTCCATTGCAGCCGGTCAATACGCACACCACGCCAGGATAAGCCTTGGACGGACCCGTCGGTAGCTGCACCTTCAACCGTATGCACGCTGAAGCCCGGTAGCCGTTTGGCGAGTTGTTCCGTGACTAGATTGGCTGGGGCCAGCAACAGCAGAAATGACAGAAACGCTAACAGCCCCAGCAGGCTGTAGGGTAGAGCGTTCTTCATGGCTGCTGTCCTTGTCCTTGCAGAATGGCGTGGGCATTCACCTGCCCAGGCGTCCCGGTGCGATCCACTCTGAGGTTAGTGAGCGTAACGCGGTGTTCATGCTCCAGGCTGTTCAGCCAGGAAAGTAGCTTATCGAACTCGACACCATCCAGGCGGATGTTCAGTTTGTTGTCGCCTTGCGGAGTGATTTGTTTCACAGCAGCACCCAATCCAGCAGTGCGCGCAGTCTGATCCACTCGGGTCAACAATGACCGGCCATCGGCTTGTGATTGAGTAGCACCTGCGTTGTTGCTCAGGCGTTGGATATCCTGAGCGGCCTGACGCATCCACGCGAGATCGGCGCGTTGCTCAGCGACCCGTTGCTGGAGCCGGCGATGGCTGGATTGAAACGGCTCCCAGATCAATACATAACTGAGTATGAACAACGCCAGCACAGCGCTACCTCCCATCAGCCTGCGCTCACGGGTGCCCAGGCTATCCCACCATGCCTTCATGAAGCCGCCTTTTTCAGGGTGACTTTGCTTTCCAGCCGCCCTTCGTGCTGAGTGGTTCGCATTTCAGCGTGAATACCGGGTTGCTGTTCGAGCCGTTGCCGGAGTTGATCCAAGGCCGCTGGATGGCCTCCTTCCAGAGTTAAATCCAGTTGACCCTCACGGTAGTTGAGGCCACGCAGGGTGATATTGGGAAAATCAGCGAGCGGTTGTCCACCCCAGTACAGAAGTTCAAGAAATACCCCGTTGCTCGTATTTGCTGGAGTTAATTCGCGCAAGCGGGCTTCCAATTGCGCCTTAGGATTGATGATCCGGGTAACGCCAGGCATGGCTTTTTTGAAGACCGCTTCCATTTCAGTCTGGAGGGCAACCCGCTCTTGTTGCAGTTGCTGGTGTTCGTAAACCAGGGCGATGCCTTGTAAAAGCAGCCACACGCTGGTCAGGATCATTGCCGCCCGCCAAGGACGTAGCCGGCGTTTCCATTGGGTTTGCCGGCTGTAGGTGCCTTGCAGCAGGTTCAGCGCGGTTGCCGGTTGATAACCGGCAGCGAAAAGTTCAAGCGGCTCGCCAGGACCCTCTTCCACATGCCATTTCAGGTTGCTTGCCGTGAGTTCTGGCAGCGGACATCCCCAAATTCGCAATCGCTGCGGTTGCTGAGCGCTGCTTGCTTCAGCAAGGGCCTGGTTCAGAAATAGATCCAGCAATTCCCGCTCGATCGCAAATCCTTCCCAGCGGCCGGTGCGCACGATAGCCCGCCCGGTTTCCACCAGCACACTCCAGTCACCGGCCTGCCAAGGTAAGAGCAACGCATCCGGGATAATTGCTATCGGAGTTAAATTTGCCTGGGCGCAAGTTTCCAGCCAGCCACGCAGAAGGGTGTGATCGAGTGTTGCTACTGGCAGACTGTTATCATCCGGTGCATGGGCCAACGCGAAGTGCAGTGTCTCGATATCGTCGGTTAAATGGTCTTCCAGAGCATAGGGGACTGCCTTGATCCACAAGGCACGGTTACGTCCAGGCAGAGGCACCCGATGCAGGGTAATTGCTTCACTCGGCCCCGCCAATATCAGGCGCATATCGCCGGGCTGACTCGCCAATGCGGTGAGCAGCCCGCGTTGCACCGTGCGGCCGGGAAGGAGCCATTCGCTCTGTCCAGCAGGGAGAAAACGGAAAAATGACGGGGAAACCGGCACGGCTCTTAATCCTGGTAGCCAAAACTGCGCCGCAGGATGCGAGCGCCTTGATCATCACGAAAAATAACACTATACAAAATCGAATGGCCATCGCCTGCCTGTGCCTCAGCACGTAGTAAGAAGTACTGGCTGTTGACGCCGAGCGTTGCTTTCAATTCCGCATTGAGAGTGATTTTGGCTGCGTTCAGAAATTCGTCGACATTTTTATAACCCGTGGCGGGGCGGTCTTCCTGCAAACGTTCCAAAGCAGCCGGTTCCAGCCCGTCACCCAATGCTGCTAGCACCACCGCCGGTGCAGTATTAACATTCAATACCGTACCCGATGGCAGAGCACAGACCAGCGGTGCCAGTTTTTCATAGGCTTCTTGATTCATGCCTTTGACCAATCGCAATTCGGAAACACTGGAAAACGGCTGGTTAGCGGCTAGGTAGGGCGGATTCAGGACTGTGTAGTCGCTATCTTCAGCACCACCGGAAAACAGCGGGTCAGAGTCGGGATCGATCCAATCGGCGATCGCCTGAGCCTGTTCCGGTTTCAGTTCTAAAAGCGTCAACAGGTGTTGCAGTGTTTGCATTTGGGCTTTATCGAGGCCAGTTTTATTGGATCGCGGCTGATTAAGTTCCTTGGGTGTGCCCGAGGCAAGGAATTGGTCTGCAGGGTCTTCAGGATTTTCCGCAGATGTCTCATCGTCCTTCAGTGAAGGCGCTGGATTATCGCCGGGATTGGCAGGTGATCCGCCCAATGCGGACCGCCATAGGTTGTTGAGATTGAAGCAACCTTGTAAATCGCGGATTTTTGCTGAAAGGAGACCTTTCCCGGCCGGTAGCGCTGGCGGTAGATTGGCCCATTCCTCGCCAAGGTGATCGATCTTGTTCTCTTGCCAATCCCGGATCAGGATTAGCCTTGCCCATTGCTCAGCACCCAGAGTGTATAAGCGAGCTTGTTGCTGATGTTGGAGGATCGTGCTGCGGCGGATCGCAATCTGTTGCAAGGTAGCAAGGCTGGTTGCAGTGAGACTGGCCAGAAAGACAATCAGCAGCACCGTCATCAGAGCAACGCCGGATTGACAGGAGATAACGGTGTTAACCGGCCAATGGCAGCAGGCGGGTGATCGCACCCCAGTCCTCCAGCACCAAGGTGATTTCCACGGCACGCGGCAGCGTATTGGGGTCAGGTGGAAGGCTATCACCGGCAGTGCTGCTTCTTGCTGCGAGGGGTGGCCAATCGTTTCGCCAGGCATCGCTCCGGTCCAGAAACCGCACCCGGAATTCCCGGACCTGGTCTAGCAACAGTAGTTCCTGAGATTTCACCGGACCGCTTAAATCTAATACGTTCCAATGCAGCCGCCATAGTTGGCCCTCTCGTAGCTGGTAAGCGACCCTTTGCAGGTTGGCGCGTGGTTGACTGAGGGGATTATCCCAGCCAGCGCGGGTCAAAGTCAGCGTTTCGTTGAGCAATTCCCCACCGCGCAGGGCGGGCTGAGGTTCGCCATATTCATCACGGATACCGCGTGACACAGTTTGCCCGATATCCTGCTCTAAACGGAAAACCGTCAGTTGCACGGCTGCCAGCCGGCGATTTTCCTGTTCCAACGTGGCGCGTGTGAATAGGACACTGCGCAGGCCACTGTAGGCCGCAGCCGCCATGATGGCGAATACTGCTAAGGCTACTAGCAACTCCAGCAAGGTAAAGCCACGTGTGGCCGTGTTTCTCATCGTGGGGTCATTTGTGACGGATTTTTACGAGGTGCATTCCTTGGGAGCGGACTCTCGGGACTTTGTTCCCTGGCATTGGGGCTGTCATCGGCTTGATTTCCGTCAGGCTGCTTTTCAGGCGGCTTGGCCTTAAAGGCGGTCAGCTCACTCAATACTGGAGCAGTATCAGTGCTGCGCACCGTGATTTCGAGCTGGCGCAGACCGGGATCATCGGTTTTCATAAAGCGCACTTTCCAATGCCAGGTGCGATTGGCCAGATCAGCGTTGCCTTGAAGGGAATCTTCCTCTGGCCAGGGTTTGGGATCGAGTAGTAACTCATTAATTTTATTAAGAGCAACCCAACTGGCGAGGGTTTGATCACGTAAATAAGCAGTGCTAACGGCACTTTGGGTTGCAGCGTTGATAATTGCGCCCATGGCGATTGCTAGTACTGCCAAGGCGACCAGAACTTCAAGCAGCGTAAAACCTGTCGAGCGTTTCACTGCACGGTTTCCCCGGTGGTCAACCGGCCCATGGCATCGCTGGCGACCCGGTACAGCGGCGCGTTTAGTGACGTCTCTCCGGCAAGGCTCAATACGGCGATAAACTCGGTCGCTTCGCCACTACTCAGCAACAGCACTTGAGGAAAATCGGACTTTTCGAGCCGGACAGGGCGGTCCTCAACCCACAATCCCAGCGTGATATCCTCGGGCAATTGGTGACGGATCAAAGCATTGGTTGCGTCAGGCGGGCGCCAGGAACCGTGTTTGTCAAGGCGCAAAATGGCATAGCCGTTGCGGTCAAATTGAATGCCGCGTAATTGGCCGCTTAAAATAGCTTCTTGCTGCTGTAACTCCACGAGCGCCGCCAACCGCTGCCCCTCTTCGGCCAGCCGGTTGCGAGGGCCGCCGCCGATCGATAGCATAGCCAGGCTGGTGAGGATCCCGATAAGCACCATCACCACCATGATTTCAAGCAATGTGAAACCGCGCGGTGGCATCACTGGGAGCCTGGAGCAGGAAACTTCCTCACTTATTCATCCAGATTCCAGTTGCCGATATCAGTATCCACCCCATCACCGCCCGGCTGACCATCGGCGCCGAGCGAGTAGATGTCCAACTGGCCATGCTGGCCAGGATTGAGATACTGATACGGTTTGCCCCAAGGGTCCTTGGGCAGCTTATCCAGATAGCCGCCATCCTGCCAATGAGGCGCATCTGCTGGTTTCTGTACCAGAGCCTCCAGACCTTGTTCCGTGCTTGGGTAACGGAAGTTATGCAGCCGGTAGAGATCAAGCTGGTTCTTGATCACGCGAATGTCTTGCTTGGCTTTGACGATGCGGGCCTTATCCGGGTTATCCATAATACGTGGCACCACGACAGCCGCTAGGATACTGAGGATCACTACCACAACCATGACTTCAATGAGCGTGAAGCCGCGCAAATGCCGGGAATGTTCCCTTCCTTGGACAAACGTCCTTCTCCGAAAAGGGGGAGGGTTAGGGTGAAGGGAATGAAGGGTTATGCATTGCAAAGGGATGGTCAACATGGGGAAATCTCCGGAATTCAGTCCTGGTCGAAGCAAACGTCAGATTCAGGCGCGGCCCAGCCGGTACAAAGCGATCTCGCCAAGCAAGTTGGGCCACAGCCGCGGCCCTTGCCAGGGACGGTGTGCATGATCCAGCACCATGCGCTGCAAAACATCGATACGCTTACGCCGGCACAGCTCTTCAAAATCGCGGATAGTGAAAAGGTGGATATTTGGTGTGTTATACCATTGATAAGGTAATGTTTTTGCGACGGGCATTAATCCTTGTAAGGCAATTTGCATCCGGCAGCGCCAAAAGCCGAAGTTAGGAAAAGTCACAATTCCTTGCCGGCCGATTCGCAGCATTTCATCCAGCAACCGCTCGGTATGCCGGACAGCTTGCAAGGTTTGAGTCATGATCACATAGTCAAAGCTGCCATCGCTGAAATCCGCCAGCCCAGCCTCCAGATCAGCGTGGATCACATTCACTCCAGCCTGAATGCATTTGACAATATTACCGGTGTCAATTTCCAAGCCGTAACCCTTAACCTGCCGGTGCTCGTGCAGATAAGCCAGCAGCGCGCCGTCGCCGCAACCCAGGTCCAGCACCCTGGCGTTAGGGCGGATCCAGTCACTGATCAACTCCAATTCAGGCCGCATGAGCATGGACCTCGGAGGCGGCAGGCGTGCGGGATGTATCCTGGGAAGGCTTATCCGTCTGACTGTTTACTTCGCGAGCAACCCGTGCAAGATAATTCCGCAGCATTTCGTGATACAGCGGGATGGGCATTAAAAAAGCGTCATGGCCATATTCCGAAGTAATTTCGGCGTAGCTCACCTCACGGTGAGCCTGGACCAAGGCCCGGACGATTTCCTTTGATCGGGCGGGTGCGAACCGCCAGTCGCTGGTGAAAGAGATGATCAAAAATTGCGCCTGTGCCCGGTGAAAGGCTATCGCTAAGTCCTGGTCAAAATCCGCCGCCGGGTCGAAATAATCCAGGGTTTTGGTCATCAGCAGATAGGTATTGGCATCGAAGCGATCCACGAATGCTTTACCTTGGTGGCGCAGATAGCTTTCCACCTGAAATTCCGTATCGAAGTTGAAGTTGAAAATCAGGGTGCCTTCACGCAACTCGCGGCCAAATTTGGCGCGCATCCCTTCATCGGACAGGTAGGTAATATGACCCAGCATTCGGGCGATCATCAATCCGCGGCGCGGTACCACGCCGAATTCATAGTAATGGCCATGATGAAAATCGGGGTCAGACAGGATCGCTTGCCGGGCCACTTCGTTGAAGGCGATGTTCTGCGCCGATAAGCGAGGCGCGGCGGCGATGACCAACGCATGACGCACCCGTTCCGGGAAGGTGATGGCCCATTGCATGGCCTGCATCCCGCCTAGACTGCCGCCGATGACCGCCGCCCATTGTTGAATGCCCAGCCGGTCGGCGAGCCGGGCCTGGCTGCGCACCCAGTCCTTGACGGTCACGATGGGGAAATCCGGGCCATAGGGTTTGCGGTTTTCCGGGTTGATCGAGGTTGGTCCGGTGGAACCTTTGCAGCCGCCCAGGTTATTGCAGCACACCACGAAGAATTCGCGGGTATCGATAGGCTTGCCTGGGCCGATACAGTTATCCCACCAGCCTGGCTTGTTCGGGGCATCACCTTCGTGAAAACCCGCGACGTGGTGGTCTCCGGACAGAGCATGGCAGATCAGCATCGCATTACTGCCGTCAGCGTTCAAAGTTCCGTAAGTTTCGTAGACGATTTCATAGTCAGCCAGCGCCCGGCCACAGTCCAGTGCGAGTGGTTCGGTAAAATAGGCGGTTTGGGGTATGACCAGACCGGCAGAATCGGGAGGAAATTGTGCGGCCATCGTTCTCCTGACCGTGATGTTTTGTCCTTGGGAAGGATAATATAAGAAGATCAAGTCTAATCGGCGCCGGGGTCAGGGGCAACCTGGAAGCGAGGGGATAGGCTTGTAGCAAGCTAACGCAAATAAGTGCGCAACCCCCTCGGCGAGTGGACTCAATGAGCATGTGCTACGCGAGTAAGTGCGCAACCCCTCGGCGAGTGGATTCAATGAGCACGCGCTACTTCGCGGCTGCGAGTGTCAACGTGATCGCCGCATCCGGCGCGCCGTACACCATCAGATAAGCGTCCGCCGAGGCCGTGTTGGCGCTGCCGTTTCCCGTACCGGATGCCAGCAACTTGAGATCCGCATCGTATAATTTCCAGGCGCTGGCGCCAGTGATTGCCACCGTGCCCCCCACTGGCAACTTGCGCCACTCGGCGAAACCTTCGCTGCCGATCGTGGCTACGCTGTCGCCGGCCGGAAGCACCGGCACACTGGCCTGTGGACGGAACAGCGTGCTGCCGTAACGCACCCATTCTTCGCCGTCGCGGGTCTCGATGACTACATCGTTCAGATCGCGCCCGAAGTTCACGGGGATTTTCAGGAACATCCGCGCCAGGGTATCGCTGCCGGCCGGATCGACGATTTGCGAGCCCGTGTGAATCGCTGTGGCAAACAGGTAGCCGGGCAATCCATCGACCACGTCCAGGGCAAACCGGGGTAGTGCCGTTCCTTGGATCAACGGGATGGACTGCGCATCCTCGTTGACCACCAGCCAGCGCTGACCCGCGCGCGCTTGCCAAGCCGTCGACAACGGGGCCGCTGGCTGAACCTGCTGCCCAAAGGGAATCTCCGCCAGATAATGACCCAGGCCGGCGGGCCGGCGCGCAGCCAAATAGCGCCGCCCCTCCCCGTCGAAGGTTCGATACGCCACATTCGGCGCGGCATCGCTGGAAAAGCTGCCGTCGATACGCTGTTTCAGATCGTTGGCGATTTCAGTCCAGACCCCGTCGCTGTACCTGGAAATCTTCAGGCTGCGGTCAGGTAAAGCCTCGATCCGCAGCAAAGCCTCGAATTGCGCGTAATCGCCGGTGATGGCGGCCAGATCGGCATCGGCCGCAGGCTGCTCGGGTTGCGGCGTGTCGGGCAGCGGGGCCGGCACGGCGGAAATGCGGCCGCGCTCGGCCAGGGCGTGCAGCATGATCCGTTCGGCCAGCTGGCCCACGCTGAATTTGACGGAAGCGCCCGTCACTATTACCGCCAGCCGTTCGGCCGGCGCCACGAAGAACTCGGAGCCGTAGGTCAGGGTGCCGCCGTTCTTATGCCAGGCGGTCACGCCCACGGCGGCGAGGCCGGGCTGCGCCACCCCATCCCAGCCCAGTCCCCAGTGAAATGTGGGTATGGGGTTGAAAAGCAGATTCCGCGTCTGGTCGCTGCCCATCTCAGCCACCGACGATGCCGACAACACCCGGACATCTCCGAGTCGGCCACCGTTCATGAACATCATCGCCAAATGGGCCATGTCGTTGGGCGTCGAATAGAGACCGCCCGTGGCATAGGCGTTGGTGTATTCCTGGGGATCGGCGCGATCTCCTGTATAGCCCGGCGCGAACGAGCCCGCCGGGAAGGGCTCCAGCGCAAAACGACTGTGGGTCATGTCCAGCGGCGCGAGAATCTCCTCCGCCACGAACTGGGTGTAGGGTCGACCCGATACCGCTGCCACCAACGGCTCGATCATCGTCAAACAGTCATTGCAATACACCGCCATCTCGCCCGGCAGGTGCTTGAGCCGTTGGGTCGCCAACGATTGTTGAACCTGCGCGGCGTAGCCTGGTATCGCGATATTGGTGAAGGCGTTGCGATAGTCGGAACCCCCAAAGCCCGCCGAGTGATTGAGCAACATGCGCACGGTGATCTGCGGGTATTCCGGCGCGGCCATGCGGAAATCGGGCAGATACTGCACGAGCGGCGTGTCGAGATCGATCTTACCCTGATCGGCCAGTTTCATCGCTGCCATTGCAGCGAAGACTTTGCTAACCGAGCCGATGCCGTACATCGTGGTGAAATGGGGGGCGGTTTGCGCCGCCTTATCGGTATAACCGAAGGTTTCGCTCCAGACGATGCGCTCGCCGTCGATCAGCGCCACTGAGGCGGAGGGTACACCGGCATCCTTGAGCGCCTGTTGCACGGCAGCGCGGCCATCGGCGATGGTTTCAGCATAGGTGAGCGGCGGCGTTGAATCGTCGCTGTCATTGCAGCCTGGCAAGACCGCTAGCACGTATAGAGTAGCCAGAATTTTCAAAAACATAGGTTGTTTCATATGGTTTCCCGTGGCCTGGCTTATTCTGCGCTATGGGAGTGCGGGCAAGTTTTTCGAGCGCACGTCTTTGTAAAATCAGGAATATTTGTTAAAACTTCACGCCCCCCGTTCCCGGGCAATGGCTCGATAGCCGATATCGGTACGGTAATACGCTCCATCCCAATGCACCCGTTTGACTCCGTTGTAGGCCAGGTTCTGCGCCTCGGCCACCGTGGAACCAAGCGCGGTAACACACAGTACCCGGCCGCCGTGGGTGATGATATCGCCATTCTTCGCGACCACGGTTCCAGCATGGAATACTTTGATGTCATCGCTTAGCTCTTCATCGTGCGCGGGCAGACCTGAAATGACATCACCCTGCCGGTAGCGGCCGGGATAACCACCCGCGGCCATGACGACTCCCAGCGCGGAGCGCGGATCCCAATCAGTTTCGATTTCGCCCAGCCGCCCCTCCAGTGCTGCCTTGCACAGTTCGACCAGATCGGAGCGCAACCGCAACAACAGCGGCTGCGTCTCGGGATCTCCCAGCCGGCAATTGTATTCCAGCACCTTGGGGCCATCGGCGGTGATCATCACGCCGGCGTAGAGAAACCCGACATAGCGGCAGCCTTCCGCTGCCATGCCGCGCACGGTTGGTTCAATAATCCCGGTCATGATCCGGTCATGCAATTCCGGAGTGATGACGGGGGCCGGGGAATAGGCGCCCATGCCCCCTGTGTTGGGTCCCTGGTCACCGTTGTCGCGGGCCTTGTGATCCTGGGAAGATGCCAATGGCAGAATATGGTCGCCGTCGGTTATGACGATAAAGCTGGCCTCCTCGCCAACCAGAAACTCTTCGATCACTACCCGTTGTCCAGCCGTGCCGAAATCGTCACCGCTCAACATGCCGCGCATGGCAGTGATGGCTTCCTGCTCGCTTTGCGCCAAGATCACCCCTTTACCTGCCGCCAGCCCGTCAGCTTTAACCACGACGGGCGCACCTATTTTCCGGATGTAGTCTTCTGCTGCATCTGGGTCGGTGAAACTCTGATAACGCGCCGTCGGGATGTGATGACGATCCAGGAAATCCTTGGCGAACGCTTTCGAACCTTCCAATTGCGCCGCTGCTTTGGACGGGCCAAAGCAAGGGAGACCGGCCTGGGCAAACTGATCGGTGATTCCTAGCACCAGTGGCACTTCCGGGCCGATGATCGTTAGATCGATGTGATGATCCAGGGCGAATTGAAGCAGATCCGGGGGATCATCAGCCGTGATGGCGATATTGGTTACTTTGGATTCCCGGGCCGTACCGGCGTTACCTGGAGCAACATAGACCTGGCTGACCCGGCTGGACTGCGCCACTTTCCAGGCCAGAGCATGTTCGCGGCCGCCACCGCCAATGATCAAGATATTCATAAGTGTCTTCGTGCCTCAATGCCCAGAAATCAATGCCGGAAATGCCGCATGCCGGTGAACACCATCGCCATATTGTGCTCGTCAGCGGCGGCGATCACCTCACTGTCACGCATCGAACCGCCCGGCTGAATGACGGCAGTAATCCCAAATTCAGCGGCCAGATCGATGCCATCACGGAAGGGGAAGAAGGCATCGGACCCCAAGGCTGCGCCTTTCAGATTCAGCTTTTCCTCTTGCGCCTTCATGGCAGCGATGCGCGCCGAGAACACCCGGCTCATCTGCCCGGCGCCGACCCCGAGAATCATGCCGTCCCTGCCGTAGACGATGGCGTTGGATTTGACGAACTTCACCACTTGCCAAGTGAACAGCAAATCGGCCAATTCCTGGTCGCTGGGTGCGCGCTGGGTAACTACCTTCAAATCGGCCAGCGCCACTTGGCCCAGGTCGCGGTCCTGCACTAGCAAACCGCCGGTGACCCGTTTGTAATCCCAGCCTGGCGCCCGGTCGATGCCCCATTGGCCACAGGCCAGCACCCGCACATTCTGCTTGCTGGCGGTCGCCGCCAGCGCCTCTGGCGTGACCTCTGGGGCGATGATTACCTCAACGAACTGCCGGTCTACGATCGTCTTGGCGGTGACGGCGTCCAGTGGCCGGTTGAAGGCGATGATGCCGCCGAAGGCCGAGGTCGGGTCGGCTTTGTAGGCACGCTCGTAGGCATCCAGCAAGGTCGAGCCGGCCGCCACGCCGCAGGGGTTGGCATGCTTGACGATCACGCAGGCCGGCGCGGCGAAGCTCTTGACGCACTCCAGCGCGGCGTCGGTGTCGGCCACATTGTTGTAGGACAGTTCCTTGCCCTGCAACTGGCGGGCGGTGGCGATGCAGGCTTCCACCGGTTGTGGCTCCACGTAGAACGCTGCGCCTTGGTGCGGGTTCTCGCCATAACGCATACTTTGCGCTTTGCGGAACTGAACGTTGTAGGTGCGCGGAAAGGGGTCGCGGCCACCTTCAGTTTGGATGGAGCCGAGATAATTGGCGATAGCGCCATCATAGCGGGCGGTGTGTTCGAAGACTTTCACGGCTAGATCAAAGCGGGTTGCATCGCTGATCGCGCCATTCCCAGCGCGCATCTCGGTCAAAACCCGTTCATAGTCGCTCGCATCCACGACCACGGTCACCGCAGCATGATTCTTAGCTGCCGCGCGCAGCATGGTGGGTCCGCCGATGTCGATGTTTTCAATCGCGTTGGCCAGTGTACAGCCGGATTTGGCAACCGTCGCCTCGAAGGGGTAGAGATTGACCACCAGCAGGTCAATGGGCGGGATGTCATGCTGCACCATAGCCGCATCATCTTGACCACGCCGGCCGAGCAGACCGCCATGAATGCGGGGATGCAAGGTCTTAAGGCGGCCATCCATCATTTCTGGAAAACCGGTGTAATCGGCCACCTCGATCACTGGAAGAGCACTATCGGCTAGCAGCCGGGCCGTCCCTCCGGTAGAAAGGATTTCAACGCCCAGATCAACCAGGGTACGGGCGAAGTCGACGATGCCGGTTTTGTCGGAGACACTGATGAGCGCGCGGCGGATAGGAGGAGCAGAGGTTAGGTTCATGCGGGAGTCCGTAGTCTTATCGGAGGAATTGGGGGAAGTACAGAGAATAAGCGGTCAAACGTTTTCTTCGGCCATCGAGCCGAAGTACAAATCATAGAAACGGTCTTTCTCTGGATCGTACTGCATGAGTTCGCCGTTTTCGAGATCGTAATACCAGCCGTACAGGTTCATGCGGCGGTCCTCGACACGCTCGCGCACAAACGGGAAGGTCATCAGATTGTTCAGTGAGGCGCGGATACCGGCACGTTCGCAAGCCCGTTGCTTGAATGCATGGCTCGCGTCTGGCCAGCGCCGTAGCACCTCATCGCGGGCCGATGTCGCGATTTGCACCCAGGGTGCAATGAATCCCTCGCCTTCGTCGTTCAGACCATAGCCTTCCAGCAGGGCGTTAATGCCGCCGCAGTGCGAGTGGCCTAGGACAACAATATTACGGACACAGAGATTGCAGACAGCGAATTCCAGCGCCGCGCTGGTGCCGTGGTAGCGTCCAGTTGTTTCATAGGGTGGAACCAGGTTGGCGACGTTGCGCACCACGAACAAGTCACCGGGCGCCGAGTCGGTGAGAATGGCAGGATCAACACGAGAGTCGCTGCAACCAATCAACATCGTCGACGGAGTTTGCCCCTGCATGGCCAGCCGGTTGAACACTTCCCGGTTCGGCTCAAAGCTTTTGACGCGAAAGCGTTGAAAACCTTTGACTAATTCATTGATGTCAGTCACAGCG